>Ga0210391_10000025_pt1 | contig 211211 bp, 190 predicted proteins | sample IncBWC12OmetaG_FD_160573 | JGI IMG/M metagenome (GOLD analysis project Ga0210391, IMG submission 160573) | Forest soil microbial communities from Barre Woods Harvard Forest LTER site, Petersham, Massachusetts, United States - Inc-BW-C-12-O ...
GCGCGCCGGAAACGAAACCAGACCTGCAGCGGCACGTAGCGCACCATCTTCGCCGGCGTGTCGCCGAAATCCAGCGCGATCATGCCGAAGCCGCCGCCCTGAATCAGCAGATCGGTGGCGCGCAGCGCTTGGTCCACGTTCTTGCAGCGCACCCAGAGCAGATTTTTCAAATTCACGCCGGCCGCTTCCGCCGAAATCGGATCGAATGCATCGCGCGCGTCCACCAATGCGCACACCTCCGAGGCCAAGGTGCGCGACGCCAGCGCCGAAATCAGCAGGCTGGTGCGCCCGGAACACGGTGGGCCATAAATTTCCGTCAGGCTGCCGCGCGGAAATCCTCCGGTGAGAAGATCCACGGAGCGAATACCGGCCGGCACGGCTTCCACCAACGGCCGGTCACGATATTCAAACGGGCTTGCGACGCGCGCGCCAAGCGCGGATTCGACATGCAAGCGCAACGCAGCGGCTCGGGAGCTCATAGGCGACCGCGAAGGCGAAAGGGGGACGGATCTATTTCGCTTTTTCTTCGCCTATGGATATTAATTTTTTCGGCGCGCCCCTGTCAAGCTCGGGGGCAATTTGATAGTGTCGGCTTTCCTTCGAGGGGGATCTTGTGACCGTCAAACAATTTCTCTCGTCGCTCGGCCCGCCCGTGCCGGAGCTGCCGGTGACGGACGTCGAACGCGCGCAGCAATATTACCGAGACACATTGGGTTTCGAGATCGGCTGGCTCTATCCCGGAAAGGAAATCGGAGCTGTATCACGGGAGAAGGTGGCCATATTTTTTCGCAAGAGACATCCGCCATTTGAGCCCGCCATTCACTGGATTTTCGCCGACGACATCGATGCTACGTACCAAGAGTTGAAATCGCGCGGCGCAAACATCGTGGATCCGCTGGAAAAGAAGCCCTGGGGGATACGCCAGTTCACCATCGAGGATATCGACGGCAACCGCTTCTACATTCACCACAGCTAGCTGATTGCAAGACCCGCGAGAAATTTCTCATCCGTGCACTTCCAGATGATCCCCCTTCCGGAATCAGTGATTTTGAACAGAGAGAACTTCACGCAGGATCCGCGTTCACGTTCGGCAGGGCCCTCGTTATCGGGGGCAGGATGAGCAACCTCTAGTAAGACGAGGACGGCTGTTTCGTCGCTTCCCCGCGCAACTCACGCACGATCGCCACACCGCTGCTCGTGCCCAGCCGCGTGGCACCCGCCTCGATCATCTTGCGGGCATCGGCCGCCGAACGGATCCCGCCGGACGCCTTTACGCCCACGGTCACGGTTCGACGCATCAGCGCGACATCTTCCACCGTCGCTACGCCACCCAGAAATCCGGTCGAAGTCTTCACGAAATCCGCACCGGCTTTTTCGCTGATCTCGCACGCCGCGCGCTTCTCGTCGTCCGTCAACAGCCCGATTTCGAGAATCACCTTCAGCAGCGCCTTCTGGGTATGAACGGCTCCGGCCACCGCGGCAATATCGGAACGAACCAGCTCGGGATGGTCCGATTTCAGCGCTCCGATATTCATCACCATGTCGATTTCGCGCGCACCCAACCGCATACATTCGTTCGCTTCGAAAACTTTGACGCTCGTGAGCGTCGCGCCGAGTGGAAACCCGATCACGGCGCCCACTTTCACGTCGCTCCCCTGCAATTTCGAGACACACTCGGCGATGTTGCAGGCATTCACCATCACTGCGCCGAATCCGAATTTAGGTGCTTCGTCGCAAAGCCGCGCCACTTGCTCCGTGGTCGCTTCGGCCTTCAAAAGCGTATGGTCAATGATCTTCGCCACCGCTTGCCAGTTATTTGCGTCCAATTGCAGGCTCGATTCCGAATTTCGGCTCGACATAGTCATTAGATGTTACTACGCTATCTGCTGATTTTCGCTGCCGCACACTGATCCGGGTCGCAGCGCGAAATCAGAATCGACCCATGGCCAAACGGCACTCCAACGGCGAGGTCCGCGCCCGGCTCACAGCCGCGGCCAAGCGCGCCATGAAGAACGCTCATGCGCCGTACTCGAAATTCAAAGTCGGCGCCGCGCTGTTGACCACTACCGACAAGATTTTTCTCGGCTGCAACGTCGAAAACGCGTCCTACGGCATGACCAATTGCGCCGAGCGCACCGCGATCTTCACAGCCGTGGCCGAGCTGGGGCCGAAAATGGAAATTCGCGCCATCGCCGTGGCGAATAATCAGAACGCGCCCTGCTCTCCCTGCGGCGCCTGCCGCCAGGTGATTTACGAATTCGGCCCGAAAGCCGTGGTTTTGTTCCGTAGCAAGTCGGGGAAGGACACCGAATTGCCGATCACCGATCTGCTGCCCGAGGGATTTCGTCTCAAGTGAGCAAACCCGCCGATCCCGCCGGCGACGAGGCTTTCCGCGCCATCGACGTGATTCGCAAGAAACGCGACGGCGGCGAGCTTTCGCGCCCTGAAATCGAGTTTCTCGTTCGCGGCTACACGGCGGGGAAGATTCCGGACTACCAGATTTCGGCCTGGCTGATGGCCGCGCTGCTCAAGGGATTGACGCGCACGGAGACTGCAGCGCTCACCGACGCGATGCTTCACTCCGGAGAGACGCTCGACTTTGCCGATCTTCCGGCCGCAAAAATCGACAAACATTCGACCGGGGGAGTGGGAGACAAGACTTCGCTCGTCCTCGCACCGCTGGTCGCAGCGGCCGGCCTGTATGTGCCGATGATCAGCGGACGCGGCCTCGGTCACACCGGCGGCACGCTCGACAAGCTCGAAGCCATTCCCGGCTTCAACGTGAGAATTTCGTTGAAGCGATTCCGCGAAATTCTGCGCACGTGCGGTTGCGCGATGATCGGACAGACCGGAGAAATCGCGCCGGCCGACCGCCTGTTCTATTCCCTGCGCGACGTCACAGGCACGGTCGAAAGCCCGTTCCTGATCTGCGCGTCGATCATGAGCAAGAAACTTGCAGAGGGTATCGACGGCCTGGTGCTTGACGTGAAGACCGGCTCAGGGGCGTTCATGAAAACCGATGAAGAAGCCGCTTTTCTGGCCGAGCTGATGGTGGAAACCGGCCAACGAATGGGCAAAAGAGTCGTGGCCCTGCTCACGGACATGGACCAGCCGCTCGGGCGGAAGGTGGGCAACGCGCTCGAAGTGGAAGAAGTGATCGATGTGCTGAACGGAACGGGCCCCGAGGATTTGCGCGAACTATGCCTCGAACTGGCCGCGTGGATGATTCACTTGGGCGTCCAGGCCGGCACGATCGGCGATGCCAGGAAGCTGGCCGTCGAACTGATTCGATCTGGCGAGGCCTTCAAGAAATTCCGCGAGCTGGTGAAACTGCAAGGCGGCGACGCAGCCGCGATCGACGATTCCTCAAAACTACCGCGCGCGCGATTTTCGATGGACGTCACGAGCCCTTCGAGTGGCTGCGTCGCAGCGATTCAATGCGAAGATGTGGGCACGGCCTGCGTGGTTCTGGGCGGCGGCCGCGAGAAGAAGGAAGATTCCGTCGATCCCGCCGTCGGCATCGTACTGCACAAGAAAGTCGGCGACCCCGTCGAATTTGGCGAAAGCCTCTGCACGCTGCACTACAACTCCGAAGCTCGCGCCGGCCGTGCCAAAACGCTCATGGAGCGGAGCTATCGTATCGGCGATTCCATTCCCGTGCCGCGCAAACTGATCCGTCGAATTATTTCCGCCCACGAGAACTAGCGAAAAAGCGACGACAGCAAATCAGGACGCGAGGCTCGCGAGAGTTTCGGCCAGGACGAGCGTGCCGCGCGCGATGTCTTCTGGCGACGCGTATTCGTCCGGCCGGTGGCTGTATCCGTTGCGGCAGGGGATAAAAAGCATCGCCACGGGCGCGATGCGCGAGATGAAAAGCGAATCGTGATACGCGCGGCTGATCATGCGCTGCGCGTTGATTTTGTGTTTTTCGGCGGCGCGCGTCAGCGCCTCGATCACCAGCGCCGCGCAATCGGCCGGAGCGTCCGCGTTGAGCAGCTCCGTGCCTATCGAAACTTTTCGTTTCACGGCGATTTCTTTGCCGGCGCGCTCGATTTGCTCTATCACGCCGTCGCGCCGAGCCAGATCGGTGTCGCGGACGTCCAGGCTCAGCCGCACGCGGCTGGGGATGCTGTTCACGGCTCCGGGAAACACGTCGCAAATTCCCACCGTCGCCACGCTGTCAATCGAGCCGGTCTCGCGCGCGGCATTCTCCACCGCCAAAATCAGTTCGGACGCAGCGCACAGCGCGTCGCGCCGGTTCGGCATCACCACGCCGCCGGCGTGGCCTCCCGAGCCTTCCACGGTAATCCGCGCACTGGCAGGTGCGGCGATCTTCGTGACGATCCCCAGCGGCACCCTGTCCTGTTCGAGCAACGGCCCCTGTTCAATGTGCAGTTCCACCCACGCTTTATAGTAGCCGCGCGCCAGCGGCACCTGCTCGAGCTCGCCGCTCATACCCGCCTGCCTGCGCACTTCGTCAACCGAGGCGCCATCCTTATCTTTCAGCTTGCGCGCGGCTTCCGCTGAAAACCCGCCCGACAGCATCCGGCTGCCGATGCACCCGATTCCAAACCGTGTGGGCTCTTCCGATGTCAGCAGCAGCAACTCGATCGAATTTCGCGGCCGAAATCCATCGCGCTGCAGCGTGCGGATCGCTTCGAGGCCACCCAGCACGCCGACCACCCCGTCGTACTTGCCGGCATTCGGAATTGCATCGATGTGCGAACCGGTGCCAATCACCGGCGCGTCGGGCTCCGAGCCCTTCCAGCGCGCGAACGTGTTGCCGATCGCGTCGACACGCACCGCCAGCCCGGCCGCTTCGCATCGCGACCGCAACCACGCGCGCGCTCTCAGATCTGTCGGCGTGAATACCACGCGGGTAACCGCCGGCGGCCCGGCATCGGAAATGGCGGCGAGCTCGTCGATTTCACGCGAGAGCTGGGCCGAATCGATCGTGAGGGACATTTTTCGTCTTCGGACTATTTTTCGCGAAGCGGATGCCGGTTCCAGTCCTTATAGATCAAATATTTCGCCGGCTTCTTGCCGATCGCGCCGAACCACTGCGGGCACCACGGCCCCATCCAGATAAAATCTCCTGCCGTCACCGGATACCACGCTTCTCCCAGCCGGTAAATCCCGCCGCCTTCGAGCATCAGCAAGCCGTGCTCCATCACGTGCATTTCCACCATGCTCAGCGCCGCGCCGGGCTGATACACCATCGTGTTCACCGCGCAATCGAAGCTTGGCACGTCGGGTAGCAGGCATTTCACCTGCAGATCGGGATCGTCTCCCAGAGCGTGCGAGCTCACTTCGTCCTCATTCGCCAAAATCAGGCTCGGCGCCTTCGCCGACGCGACCGGCAGGTAGGGCTTTTCGATGACCACGACGCGGCTTGCCTTCGTCGCGACCACTATGTGCGCCGCTCCCTCCGGCAAGAATGCGTAGCCGTGAGGGCCGAGTTCGCCTTTTTTCCCCTCGGCGTCGACTTTCACCGCGCCTTCCAGCACGTACACAAACCGTTCTGCCGACGTGTCGCCCAGCTCACCGCCGCCTTCGAATTCGGCCGTGTATTGCGTGAACGCCGCGCCGATCGCCGGACCCACGTGCACGATGGCCATGCACTTTTTCATTCCCGGAAGGGGCGCGCGCACAAAGGTATCGGGCGTGAGCAACAGATGGTCTGGGCGCCGGGCGCTGCGCGTTTCGCCAAGGTTATGCAAGATTCGTTCTCCTTTGGACTGTCGGTGACACTGCGAGCTGGGCCAGCAGGTGCGAACCCGCCTCGATTGCTTTCGCCACGTCTTCCACGCGTACCGTTTCCCCCGGGTCGTGGCTGACGCCGCCGGGCGTGCGCAGAAAAATCAGCGCAGCCGGAATTTTTTCCGCCAGGATCATGGCGTCGTGCCCCGCACCGCTGACCATCCGATGGGGGTCGCAGCCCGCGCATCGAATCGCGTCTTCGGCCCGGCGCGCGAGCGCCGGATCCATAGCGACCGAAGGCTGGTTCAACAGCACCGCGTGCCGCACGGAAAGCCCGCGCCGCGCTGCAATCGCATGGGCCGTGGCCGCCAGGACTTCCACGGCCGCCTGCCTGGCTTCGTCCGAGCCGTGGCGCACATCGAGCGTCGCCTGCGCCTCTCCCGCGATCACGTTCACCGCGCCCGGTTTCGCCGCCAGGCTGCCAACCGTCGCTACAAGCTCCGGCACGCGATGCGCCTCGCGTTCGACTGCGCCGATCCATTCCGCTGCCCCGGCCATGGCGTCGCGGCGCAGATTCATTGGCGTGGTGCCCGCATGATTCGTACTGCCGGCAAACACGAATTCGAGGCGGCTCTGCCCCGCGATTGTTTGCACTACGCCGAGCGCCCGATTCATTTCGTCCAGCACCGGCCCCTGCTCAATGTGAAATTCCAGGTAACCCAGTTCATCGCCCGTCACAGCAGCGGAGGGAATTTCTCCCGGATCGAGCCCGTAATCCTCAATCGCCTGCCGGACGGAAGTGCCTTTTGCATCCTTGCGGCTCAGCAGTTCTGCATCGAGGCGGCCGACCAGCGCGCGGCTGCCGATGAACGGCGCGCCGAATCGCACACCTTCCTCCTCAGAAAACCCCAGAAGCTCGATCGCAAAAGGCAGCTGCTGGCCCGCCAGCGACTCGAGCAGAGCGACGCCCAGGACCACCCCTAGAATTCCGTCAAACGCCCCGGCATTCGGCACTGTATCGAGGTGCGACCCAATTAACAATCGCGGCGGATCCCTTTCGGCTCCCGCATACAGCACGCGCAGATTTCCTGCCGCGTCAATTCTCACTTGGACACCGAGCGGCGCGAGCCATCCGACGATTTCGCGATGGCAGTCGCGCATGGGGGGCGAGAGAAACGTCCGGCGCGTGCCTCCCGCATCCTCGCTCAAGGTCGCGAGCTTCCGGCAGCGCTCGATCGCGATTTTCGCCCTGCTCTCGTAGCTCATCTGCGCCAGAAACTCATTGGGGGCGCCGGATCGTGGCTTCGATGTATCCATGGGGTTCGTCAGTAGGCACGAAAATTTCGTTCGGATTCGTCTGGCCGAATCGCGAAAGATCGACCAGCAGGCAGTGCAGATTCGGCATGGTCAACTCGATTTCGCTCACTTCCGGAATTTCTTTTAGTACCGCCTCGCCCATTACATAGAGCGTGTGCTGTACGGATTTACTATCGTGATCGGCAAATTCAGCGATCAGAATTTCACGAATCTTTGCGCGCACGGGGTGGAACGCCGCGACCTCAGGGCCGTACTTCCAATTTGCCTTAAGCGCCGTGCCGAATAAACGATCGGCCGTTGGCGGAAGCGTCGTCAGCGAGTCCTGAATGTAGCCCTCGAATCCGGATCCCGCGGTTTTCATGATCACCAGGTGTTCGATTCCCGATTCGATGGCCGCCTTTCCGTGTTGCGACCGAGATACTTTGGTCGTGGCGCGCTCGCCACTGGACTGCACGAACGTCGTGGCGTGCGGCTTGCCGGCTGTCACGGCACGTTCCCAGGATTTTTCCGAGATGCTCACTTCCGCGTGCGACACCTGCGGATTCCGCCGCAGCAGGAAATCAACCATTTCCCGGCTGAATTCCTCGATACATTTCGCGGACGAATCGCGCGCCAGCGAGTACACCGTGTTTTTCATCGTGTCGGTGGCCAGAATCTTGCTGTTGTCGCCCTCCGTGAAACAGCTGTCGAAATCTCCCTGCAGCAAAATCTGAACGGACCATTCCTGAAGATCGTGGCGGTCGGCGTGCCTTTTCACGCGTACCAGTCGCACGCGCGATTTTCCGTATCGATTTTCGGCCAGCGCCATCGCCGTCAGCTTCCCCTGTACGTCGTGTATCCGTTTTGACTCAAAAGCAGCGGGACGTGATAATGATCTTCGCCGGCCCGCACGGCAAACTGAACCTGTACCAGCGGATAGAGGCCTTCGACTTTCTGCGCCGCAAAATAACTCTTCGTGTCGAAGCTCAGTCGATAGTGTCCCGCGGACAGCTTTTCGCCGGCGCTCAGCAATTGCCCGCACCGGCCGTTCTGGTCTGTGCGCCCTTCGCCGACCAGCTTCCAGCGGTCGGCTGATTCTTCGCGTTCCAGTCGCAGGGGCACATCGGTCGCAGGTTTTCCCCTGGCCGTGTCCAATACGTGAGTGGAAATTCCGCTCATGCTCGCAGCCACTTTCTTAGGCGAAGTTCGGTAATCTGCCGCTGCTGCTCGGCCGCCTCGCGCAGTTCGCTGCGATCGTCATTCTGCAATCGCTTCTGCAAAATCGCCAGAATTTCCGCGCTGGTCTTGCCCGTGGCGCACACGATGAAAATCCGCCCGAACCTCCTCTCGTATTCGCGATTGCCCTCCGCGAGCGCCGCTTTCAGTTCCGCGCCGGCGGCCGCGGCGCTGCTTTGTTCCTGCGCCGACCAAGCAGCCGATTGCAGCGACGCGACTTCCTCGGCCTTTTTCCCGCCGATCCGTGGATGCGCGCAAAAAGCCTCGAGCCAGTCCGCATCGCCTAAGCCTGCGCAGATTTCCTCCGACGCCGAGAGCGCCGCCGATTCCTCCGCCAGTGGCCGCCGCGACACCATCGCGCGTGCCCACACCCGCGAACCGCAGCAAGCGAGGATTTCGCCCTCCGCAGCATCTGCGCTCAACGCGTTCCACCGCGCGAGCGTCTGGTTGGCCGCTTCAGTCGCCGCCGGTTCTGCGCGCAGCCGCTCCAGAAATTCCGCCACGAGGTTGCCGACCACCGCCGCGCGATACCGCGCCGTCGACCGAATATCGTCGATCGGCTTCACCTCACTGGCAGCAGTCTTTGCTGCCAGCGCCACCACACTGTCATCGAGCAAATTCCCCGTAAGAATCCGTTCCGTTTCCGCAAGGCGCATGGGCACCGGCGCGACGCTCCCGAGCGCAATTCTCACATCCCGGACGATTCCGCCCTCCACCCGGGCCAGCGCCGCCAGTGCGATCTTGGACACCGCCTGCGCATTGCGCGTGCCCACTTTTCGCGCGTGCTGCAAGTAGGCGATGAATCGCCGCGGCAGACAAACCGCGCGGATCAGCTCGTTCGACGCCAGCTGTATCTTCCTATATCCGGTGTGAAACATCGTGTAAGGCACTCGCCGCTCGCCATTCAGAGAAACCAGAATTAACTCCGCCCCATAAGCCAGTAGAGCCGGCAGCGAATCCCCCGCAGGCGACGCGTTCACGATATTGCCGCCAATGGTGCCGCGATTCTGGTTCGCGATGCCGCCGACCCATCCCGCCGCCTGTGCCAACATCGGAAAATCGCGCGCAATCGCCTCCTGCCGGCGCAGATCCGTATATGTAGAGCCGGCACCGATCTGAATTTCATCCGCCGCTACGTTGATCTGCCGCAGTTCCGGCAGACGGGCGATGCTCATCAGCCGCCGCGCCCGCAGCGCGCCTGCGGCATATTGCACCATCAGGTCCGTGCCGCCGGCAATGGGCATCCATCGCTCGCCCTCGGTCGTCATCAGTGCCAGCGCGCTCCGCAGATCCGATGGCGCCACGAGGTTGAATTCCGCCGGATCGGACCTCATCGAGCCGCCCCGCCCTTTGCGGCCGCTGCGGCCACCGCTTCGAGAATCTGCAGGTATCCCGTGCAGCGGCACAAATTGCCCGCCAGCCCTTCGCGAATGTCGTCCATCGTCGGCGCGGGCTTGGCGTTTAGCAGATGGACCGCGGCCAGAATCATGCCAGGTGTGCAGATTCCACACTGCGCGCCGCCGTATTCCAGAAAGGCGTCCTGCACGGCCCGCGCTCGCGCGTCGACGGCCAGTCCTTCGATTGTCACGACGCTCGATCCCTGCGCCTGGAGCACCGGCACCAGGCAACTATCCACCAGCGCGCCATCCATGAACACCGAACACGCGCCGCATTCACCCTCGCCGCATCCTTCTTTCGTTCCCGTCAATCCGAGCTGTTCACGCAGCACATCGAGAAGCCGCTCCATGGGATACGCGCAGACGGTTTTCACCTCGCCATTCACCGTGAGAGAGATGTCGCGCCTCGCGGCGCCTCGTTTCGTCATCGCACTCCGGCCGGGGCGCGCGCCTCGCTGTCGCGAATCGCTGCGGAATTCATCGCCTCGAAAATATCTTCGGGCAGTAGCGGCACGGAATCGAACGGCATTCCCAGCGCGTCCTCGATCGCATTCACAATCGCCGGCGCCGGTCCGTCCATCGGCAGCTCGCCGATTCCCTTCGCGCCGTAGGCGCCGTGGGCGTTGCCGAGCTCCTCGAAAAACACGCGGATTTCCGGCACATCTGCCGAAGTGGGCATGATGTAGTTCGTCATCTGGCCATTCTGCATGCGCCCTTCGCGCCATTCCACTTTTTCGTACAGCGCGAATCCGATGCCCTGTGCGACTCCTCCGATAATTTGACCGCGCGCCAGCACCGGGTTCAGCACGCGGCCCACCTCCTGCAGCGCCACGAAATCGTCCACCGTCACGCTGTAGGAACGCGTATCGACCGACACTTGCGCCACGTAAATCGCCCAACCGAACGCTGCATACGCCTCTCCACGATATTTTTGATCGTCCCAGAAAATATTCGCCGGCGGTTCGTATTTGGTGAACGACCGAAAGGCCCCGTGCTCCGCGGCGTATTTCTTGCAGGCCGCGCGAAATTCCTCCGCCGTGTGCGTCACGCCCAGCAAGCCCGCGGCGATCAGCGTCTGTTCAATACCGCGCGCGGCCGATGCCACCAGTTTTCCCACTACCATCGCCGTGCGCGACGCGACCGTCGGCCCGCTGTTCGGCACGTCGAACGTGTCCGGCTGCGCGACCTCGGCGTCGTCGTATGGCAACCCCAAAGTTTCTGCCGCGATCTGGCTAAGAATGGTGTTCGTTCCCTGTCCGAATTCCGTGCTCGAGACGAGCACGCGCACGCGGCCTTCCTTCGTTCCTTCGACGCCGACAACTGACGCCAGATATCGCTCGCCGGATCCAGTGAATCCCGCGCCGTGCAGAAACGCCGCAAAGCCGATGCCTTTTTTGATCGGGCTGTGCTTGTTTTCGCGCGCGAATCGCGTCTTTTTCGCGTGGTAATCCGCATGTTCCAGCGCACGGTCGAGCATTTTCCCGAGCTCGACGTTTTCGTTGATCGTTTGTTCGGTGATGGTCAGCGCGCCCTGCTTCAGAAAATTCACCCGACGAATTTCTGCTGGCGAGATTCCCACCACCTTCGCGATGCGGTCCATGTGCCGCTCGATCGCAAACAAACTCTGCGGCGCGCCAAACCCGCGGAACGCGCCGTGCGGCGGCGCGTTCGTCGCCACAGCCTTTGCCTCGACACGCACCGCCGGCCATTCGTACGGCCCGCCCGCGTGAATCGTCGCGCGCGACAAAACCACCGGCGAAAGCGTCAGGTACGCGCCCCCATCGATTACCAGGTCGATTTCGCCGCCGAGAATTTTGCCGTCCTTGCGCACGGCGGTCCGGTGGCGCGTGCGCGAGGGATGCCGTTTCGTCGTCGCCACCATGTCTTCCAGCCGATCATAAATAATTTTTACCGGCCTCGCGGATTTCATTGCCAGCAGCGCCGCGTGCCCGGCGATCATCGACGGATATTCTTCCTTGCCGCCGAATGCGCCGCCGGTTTCTGTCTGGACCACGCGCACTTTGTTTTCCGGCAAGCCGAGCAGCGCAACCATCGCCTTGTGGACGTAGTAGGGACATTGCAGCGAGCCCGAGACGACGAGGCCGCGCTCCGCGTCATGCGTCGCGATGATTCCGTTCGTTTCGATGTAGAGCTGTTCTTGCGCGCCCGTGGTGTACTCGCCTTCGACGATGAAGTCGGCGTTCGCCCACACCTCGTCGAGGTCGCCTTTCTGGATCAGATATTTCTTGAAAACGTTGTCCGCTCCCCAGATGATTTGTCTCTGCTGTTCGCTTTCCTCGATGGTGAAAATCGGAGGCTGCGGCTCGTATTCGATCTCGATTGCGGCTACCGCTTTCGGCAGCACGTGCCGGTCCGCATGCGCCAGCAGCAGGATCGGTTCCTCAGGATGGTTCACCGCGCCATCGGCGAGGCACGGCTGATCGTATTCGATGAGCGCGATGCAATTTTTTCCGGGAATGTCCTTCGCGGTGACGACGACAAACTCGTCCCAGTTGATTCCGGAACCGAAGCTGATTTTCTTAATCTTCCCTCGGGGAATGCGGCTGCGAACCGTCGCGCCGTACAGCATGTTGGGGAGCGAAATATCGTCGATGTACCGTGCTCGTCCCGTGACTTTGTCGCGCCCTTCTTTTCGAGGCGCCGACACCCCAATTGTCGCGGGCCCTGGCATGGTGCGGTCCTGCTATTGTGACCGAAAACCGCCCACAATTGAACGGTTCTGTTGTTCCTTCCCTGCAACTTCTACCCCGCGGGGGTGTAACCGAGGTTTTACGGCCGGAGTTCTTTTCCAGGCGGCTCGCCCGGAAATTTGCCTTCGGCGTAGACGGGCTTGCCACGCAGATACGTTGCCTTCACGACTCCCCGCAGCATTTCTCCCAGGTAGGCCGAAACGGGATGCCGGTAGTGCAGTCGCTCCGGGGTCACCACGAATTCCGCTTCCGGATCAAACACGACGAAGTCCGCGTCCTTCCCGGCGCCTAGCTTTCCTTTGCTCGCATCGCATCCCGCCAATTTCGCGGGACCTTCGGCCATCCATCGCGCGATATCGCGGAGCGTAAATCCGCGGGCGCCTGCATCGGTCCACATCAGCGGCAGCGCCACCGATAGACTCACGATTCCGCCCCACGCTGACTTAAAACTGCCGGATTCGAGCTGCTTCATCGAGGGCGGACACGGCGAATGATCAGTTACGACCAAATCGATGACGCCATCGCGCAGGCCTTGCCACAGGGCCTCGCGGTTTTCGCGGCTGCGGATCGGCGGCGCGCATTTACGCAACGTCGCGCCGTCGGGAATCTCTTCGGCCGCGAAATGCAGGTAGTGCGGGCATGTTTCAACCGTCACCGGCAATCGGCTCGCGCGCGCCTCGCGCAGCATATCCAGCGCCTGTTGCGTTGCCAAGTGCACGATGTGCAGGCGGAATCCGAATTCGCCGCAAAGCGCAAGCAGCATGCGAATCGCGGAAATCTCCGCTTCATCCGGACGCGACTTCCAATACGTCGCATAGGATCGCCAGTCGGAATTTAAAAGCCCCGCCGTCGCGCGGTCGACCGGGCCTGCAAGCTCCGCGTGTACCAGCAGGGGTAGACCGGTGCGAACCACACGCGGAAGGGCCGCGCGCAGCTCTGCGTCCGTCACCATCGCGAATTCGGCGGTTCCCGGGTGAATGAGGAAGCATTTGAATCCCAGCACACCCGCGGCAGCGAGGGGTTCGATGTGATCCTGATTGTCCGCGACCACACTACCCCAGGCGCCCCAATCGACGCGGCATTTCCCTACCGCCGCTGCGCGCTTCAGTGCCAGGGCAGCCACGTCGCTGGTCGACGGAATGCAATTCAGAGGCATGTCGACCAGCATCGTGTACCCCCCGGCGGCAGCCGCACGCGTCGCCGTCTCGAACCCCTCCCAGTCCGTACGCCCCGGCTCGTTGATGTGCACGTGCGAATCGACGAGCCCCGGCAAGATCGCTGCGTTGCCGAAATCGTGGACTTCTGTGCCGGCTGGCAAGCGATCGGTCGGGACGACGTCGACTATTTTTTCACCGTCGACAACGATCGCCGCCGCCCGCTCGCCTTCCGGCGTTATGACTCGTCGCGAAGTGTAGGCCTGAGTTGTCATGACCGAGCTGGGTTCAAGTCCGTACGGGCGGGTCTGAAACCCGCCCCCATGGAGAAAAACAGCAAGGCTGAATGCGATTTCATTTTAGCAGTTCGGCGGTTGAGCTCGAGCGAATCGATTCTTGCTACAATCCGCGCATGAAGACCCTGCGCGATCCCGCAACCCAACGGGAGATTCGCGAGCGCGTGCGTCAGGTCGCGCCCGACACGCCGCGGCAATGGGGCCGCATGACGGCGCACCAAATGATCTGTCACCTGGCGGATTCCTTTCGCGGAGTTCTGGGGGAAAAAACGCTGAGTCTCGTGCCGGTACCGCTGCCCCGCAAGATCATGAAGTTCATCGCGCTCCGGCTTCCGATGCAATGGCCGCACGGGCTGAAAACGATACCGGAGATCGATCAGCACATAGGCGGCACGCGTCCCGCGGAATTTGCGGCCGATGTGGCGAGCCTTGCGTTGCTCGTCGAGCGATTCGTTTCCCATTCGCGCACGCTCGGGCCGACGCATCCGTTCTTCGGCCCGATGGCTGAATCCGATTGGATGCGCTGGGGCTATCTGCACACGGACCATCACCTGCGCCAGTTCGGCAAATAGTTCCGCCTGGAAATTTCGATGGGAGTTGGCGCCGCGGAGCCTTGATCTTCCGCTTATACTAGCCCTTCGAATCAGCAATTGGACGCGACGACGATGCCCAACCCTTTCATGGCGCGAGCCATCGAGCTGTCGATTGAAAATGTGCGCAGGGGCCGCGGCGGGCCCTTTGGCGCAGTGGTTGTGAAAGACGGAACGATCATCGCCGAAGCCGCGAATAACGTTACCGCAGCGAACGATCCGACCGCGCACGCCGAAATTCTGGCCATCCGTGAAGCGTGCCGCAAGCTCGGCGCATTCGAATTGACGGGCTGTGAAATCTACACTTCCTGCGAGCCGTGCCCGATGTGTCTCGGGGCGATTTACTGGGCGCGGCCGGACCGCGTTTACTACGGCAATACGGCCGCTGACGCGGCGGAGGTTGGTTTCGACGATTCGTTCATCTACGACGAGATTCCGCTGCCGCTCGACCAGCGAAAAATTCCCATGGTGCAGATGATGCACGATGAGTCCATCGAAGGTTTTCGTGCATGGGAAAAGCAGGCCAATAAGGTCCCTTACTGACGCCAGCGGGCGGTTGCCGCGCTGAAGACAGCAGCGCCACAATCCGGCAAGAAATACTTACTGCGAGCCGCTGAGGAACGCATAGCGCAGCAGGAAGAGAATGCTGAGCACCCAGATCAGCGCGCTGATTTCCTTGCGTCTGCCGGTGAACAGCTTCAAGAACGTGAACGACAGCAGTCCGAGGCTAAGTCCCGTGGCGATGCTGAAGGTGAGCGGCGTGGCGATCAGCGTCAAGAATGCGGGCACGGATTCGGTGTAGTCGTTCCACTTTACGGCCGCGACCGAGCCGCACATTAGCGCACCTACCAAAATCAGCGCCGGCGCCGTGGCGTACGAGGGAATGGCGGACACCAGCGGAGCACAAAACATCGCCGCGGCGAACAAGCCAGCCACCACGACGTTGCCCAATCCGGTGCGCGCGCCTGCCGCCACTCCCGCTGCGCTTTCGATATAGCTCGTCACCGTCGAAGTGCCCGTCAGCGCGCCGACAATGGTGCCAATCGCGTCGGCCAGCAGTGCGCGGCTGGCGCGCGGCAATTTGCCCTCCTTCAGAAAGCCGCCCTGCTCGCAGACGCCGACGAGCGTGCCCACGTTGTCGAAGAGATCGACGAAGAAGAACACGAAAACCAGCTCGCCGAGGCCCAGTTTCGCGGCCGAGCGCAAATCGAGCTTCAAAAATGTGCCCGACGGATGTGGCCACGAGAAAAGTTGATGTGGCCAGTGGCTGACGCCGAGTGGAATGCCGATCAGCGTGATGGCCACGATGCCGATGAGGATGGCGCTGCCAACGCGCTTGACCATGAGAATGGCGATCAGCAGGATTCCGACCGCCGCCAGAATCACTTGCGGATCGGAAGCTTTGCCAAAGGCCACGAACGTTGACGGATTCGCGACGATAATGTTCGCGTTGCGAAATCCGACGAAGGCGATAAACAGGCCGATGCCCGCAGCGGTGCCGTGTTTCAGACAATCGGGAATGCCGTTGACGATCTGCTCGCGAACGTTCGTTAGTGTAAGAGCCAGGAACAGAATGCCCGAGAGCAGGACGACGCCAAGGGCCGTCTGCCACGGGACACCACGGCCGATGACGATCGAGTACGTGAAATAGGCGTTGAGCGACATGCCCGGCGCCAGCGCGATGGGATAATTCGCCCAAAGGCCCATCACCAGCGTGGCGATCGCCGCCGAAATGCAGGTGGCGAAGAGGACGCCTTCGACCGGCATGCCGGCTTCGGAGAGGATGCGCGGGTTCACGACCACGACGTAAGCCATGGTCATGAACGTGGTCAGTCCGGCCAGCAGCTCGGTGCGGACCGTCGTCTTGTTCTCGCGAAGATGAAAAATGCGCTCGAGCAAGCCTGCGTCTCCCAAACAAAAGTGAGCCACTATAGGGTGCTCGCGGAATTGCGTCAACGAGAGAAGCGGAGCGGAAGCTCAAGTCGGCGGCTCGAGAATCGACGGCGCCGCGATCTGCCGAGATTACAGTCAGTCGTGGTTGGGTCGAGATCGTCGGAGCACAGATACGTCCGGCCCGCGCTCAGCGCTCAGCGCAGGCAGGAGTGCCTGTGCCGCTAAAAGCTGCCCCGATACCCCCCGGTTTCATTGTCGGATCGACTGTACGCCGATCCTTTGTTTTCATGGAGTTGCGCGAGTTTCTATTTGGATTCATTGTCGAGTAGAAATGGCTGGAAACGGGCGTGTTGGGTGCCGCGCGATCCGGAATTCTTCGTCGATCGTGACGGCCGGAACGGCAGTCGAGAACCGAAGGATCTGCCGCCATTTTTCGCGTTCTCCTTTCAGACCGGAACAGCCTTCGGGCGCTCAGGTAAACGCTAGCAGGTGGGAGGGCGGGTCGAGGAACTCGATCCCTGTGGACTTTGCGCGACCCGCGGCTAAATACCAAGAGGGCTCATTTCTTGCGCGGGATGAAAACGGGGACGGGAGGCGAGATTTTGTAAACCTTGGAGGTGTCACCTTGGTTGACGGCGATGCCTACACGGCCGCGCGAATCGATGTAAACGAGCGGCTGCCCCAGAGCGACGTCGCCGAAGGTTTTCTGAAACGGGAACGTGAATTGCTTCTGGTCGATTTTCAGGGTGACCTTGTCGCCGTAGGCGTAGCCCAGCGCCTTGAAGTCGGTTCCCTGAATATCCGTGATCAGGCTACCGAAGGGATCGTCGAGGCCGATGACTTCGCCAGTGATCCCCTTTTCCTCGACCGTCGCCGTTTTCGGCGTGAGCTTCACCAAGTTGTCGACGACGGGGCCGGCTTGGGTCCAGTCGTCACCCTCGGCGAGGTGCGCAGCGGTGGGCGAGAAAATGTCGCGGCCATGGAAGGTGGAGGAAATCTTATCGCCGATCATCCACGAGGTGTTGGTGATCTCGCGCGCGCCTTCGATGCCGTCACGATCCGCGACGGGACTGATGAGTCCGTTGTCGGGCAGCACGAAGTATTGCTCCTTTTTCGATTTCACGATCACGGCTTTGCGCGAAGTGCCCACCGTCGGATCGACAACAACCAGAAAAACGGTGTTCGCGGGATAGTACGGTGTGACGCCATAGAGAAAGCGTGCCCCCTCTTCGATCGAAAACGGCGTGACCTGATGCGTGATGTCCATGATCCGCGCGTCGGGTGCGATCGACAGCATCACCCCTTTGCAAATTGCGACGGCATCGTTGGCAGTGCCGAAATCCGTCATGAAGACGATCGTGGGCCGCGCGGTTTCTTCCTTGGCTTCTTCCTGATTCGAGCTGGAGTTGCAGCCGGCGAACGCGAGAGCAGTGAGTACGAGCGCGGCGAGGATCCTCAGGGTTTGGCGACTGCGGGATGATTGCATCTTGTGCTCCTCGTTAGTCGAAGTTGCATTTCTTAAGGCGCTGCAGCGAGCTACAGTTGAAAAACTCTATTCGCCGTCGCGTGATTCGCGCTGCGCGACGAGCAGCAGAATGATTCCGACGACCGCGAACATTCGGAACGCAGCATCCTGACCGTTCGAGCTTTTCGATTGCCACATCAGGAACCACTCGCCGCCAACGCTGAGAAACGCGATGAGCCACATGAGCAGGCTCAGTGTGAGCCCGGCGATCGCGACGCTCTTGGTTCGGTCGAATTCCGCGGCATGCGCGTTGAACGCGCGTAGCATTCGCGCCGCGCCCCACCAGCAGAGCAGCATCGTGAGAATCTCCCAGGCGATGATCGAGACGTAAAATGCAGTGTGCGCCGTGGGCGAATTGATGGCGCGCCACATGCCCTGATTGCCGGCGAACGTGGAGTCCATCATCAAGACATGGCGGACGAACTGATAGTTCGAATCGTAGTCCGTCAGGTTGTTGAAGACGACGAAGGTGTAGAAAATTGCCACGCCGAAGACGAGGGCGATTTTCGCCGCGCGGAGCATTATTCCGATCCCTCCACGGACGCCGCCTCGAACGCCCGGAAATACGCGACCAGCGAAGCCATCGCCGCCTGGTCGAGTTCGGGACTGCCTCCCATTTTCGCATTGGGATTTTTCGATTGGGGGTCGCGGACGTACGCGGCGAAAAAATCCGGCGAACTCGCGGCCATGGCCGCCAGCACGGTCCAGTTCACGCCGGATTTCATCCCGCCCTCACCGAGGCTGTTGTGGCAGCGGAAGCAGTTCTGCCGGGCGATCGTGTAACCGGCCTTCACGTCGGCGGTTCCGCTCCCGCGGCCGCGCGGGGAAATCGGGCCGAATACGTCTTTCTCGTTGCGGAAGTCGATCCGCACCACGCCCCATGGAATTTGCGGCTCGTCGGAAAATTGCGAGGCGTGGCCGCGCGGGCGGAACGCGGCATGGGAGATCAAATACGGGCCGTGGTCGAATCCATCGGCCTTGGCCCATTCCGCGGGCGATTTGCCGTTATATTCGAGGACGAGAATCGGATCGTGCGTGGCGAGATATCGATGAGAATAGTTCGCGCGATATTTGTCGTCACAAATGGCCACGGCCATTCTCGAGCCGGGGGCCGCAAATTCGCGAACCAGCGTCTTGAGCGGCACGCCGCGCACTTTCGACGGGACGGTGAAGCTGCCGTCCCTCCCATCGACAGCGAACGGCTGAGAAACGGCCAGCAGATCGTCGCGCGACAGGAAACGCGTCTGTCCGTTCGCGATTCCGGCGAGGTCGCCGCCGATTTCCAAATCGGTGGGCGACGTTCGCGTGGCGTGCAACTTCGCCACGAGCGATTGCGATTGCGCGCGGCCGATCGGCGCGGCGCCCAGCGAAACGGATGTTGCGACCAGAATTGCGGCGACTCGAGTGGCTCGCACGAAGCACATGGTAGCAGAAAGGCGCCCTCCTAAAAGCGGCCGCTACATTACCGGCGGCGGTTCGCATGAGCCGCGGCGGGGATTGGGTTGTGTTAGAGTGGCGTGCTTGTAGTGAAATTCTGGGAGGGAGCACGGAAATCGCATCAAGCACACCGATGGCCGCTGAACACCACGGGCGACTCACAAAACTTGGCTACACGCTGCCGGCATCGCCTAAGGCCGGCGGAAATTACGTGCCGGCGAAGACGATCGGTCGGATGGTGTACCTCGCAGGCGTCATCTCCATTGAAAACGGCGGCGTGATTACCGGCACGGTGGGCGCGGGACGAACAGTCGAGGAAGGCTACGCCGCGGCGCGGGCTTGTGCGCTGACGCAGCTGGCCGTGCTGAAGGAGCATCTCGGGTCGCTCGACGCGGTGAAACAGATCGTCAGCGTGAACGGGTACGTGAACGCGGTGCCGGGGTTTGAGGATTCGCCGCAGGTGATCAATGGCGCCTCGGATCTGTTCATCGAGATTTTCGGCGATGCGGGGCGGCACGTGCGGGCGGCTGTGGGAGTGGCGGCGCTGCCCAAGAATGCGCTGGTGGAGCTGCAGATGACCGTGGAGATCGAGGGCTGAGCCCTGTGGCCGAGCATCAGCTTTTCGCCGAGCCGATTCATTCGCGCTGGAATCGAGATTTGCAGCCGCGGTTGCACATCGCCCCCGGCGATACGGTCCATATGGAGTGCCAGGATGCGAGCGGCTTGCAGGTTCGCCCGGGCATGACCATCGCCCAATACCAGACGATCAATCGCGACCGCATCCATGCTCTCACCGGGCCGATTTTCATCGATGGCGCAGAGCCTGGCGATGTGCTGGAAGTCGACATTCTCGAGGTAGCGCACCGCGGCTGGGGCTGGACGAGCATCATTTCGGGCCTCGGTTTCCTGCGCGAGCGGTTTTCGACGCCGTACCTTTTTCACTGGAAGCTGGAGGGCGACGAAAGCCGATCGCTGGCACCGGCCGTCGTTCCGCTGCGTCCGTTTTGCGGCGTAATGGGCGTGGCTCCCGCCGAGCCGGGCGAATTTCGCACGCGTCCGCCGGGGATTTTCGGCGGGAACATGGACGTGCGCGATCTGTGCAGCGGAGCGCGGCTTTACCTGCCGGTGCTGAATCGCGGGGCGCTGTTTTCAGCCGGCGACGCGCACGCGGCGCAGGGCGACGGCGAAGTCTGCATCAACGGGATCGAATGCCCGTCGGACGTTACGCTGCGATTTCGGCTGCACCGGCGCCAACCGCTGGTCGCGCCGATTGCGGATTCACCCGCGGGTCGCGAACGATTTGCGGAGTCGGGAGCCTGGATCGTGGTCGAATCGTCGTCCGACGCCGCCGCTGCGGCGCGCGCAGCCACATGGCGCATGATCGATTTGCTGACGTCGCGCTGGGATTTCGCGGATGTGGATGCGTATGTGCTCTGCAGCGCGGTGATGAACCTGCATTTTGCCCAAGTGGTGAACGACCCAATGTTCACGGTTACGGCGTCCGTTCCCAAGGGCGTACTGCCCGCGCGCCAGCTCTTTTGAAAGGCCTAATTGGGTGGGCGCAGCCGGCGAGCGGTGCCTCCGTTTCATAAGGTTTTCGTAAAATTCAAAATTGAAATTTCTGATCGAGACCAGAGAAAATATCTATTGTTTTCCTCAGGAGATTTAGTCTAGCCTCGCACCATAATTTTTTGCAGGCAGTACTCGGACAACACAATCGGCACCGCTGAAGGGCTCCGCCGCTCTTAGGTTTGGTTTTGGGCCGCGGCACCTGCGGAGGTGTTTTTTTATTTTTAGGGGGCTATGTTAACCAGGAGACTTTACTCGATGACGAAGCGAATTGGCTTTTCGTTTTTGTTGGTCGCGTCGCTCCTCTGCCTGCTCACGTTCGCAAATTCAACTCAGGCCCAGCAAACCCTCGGCGGCATTACGGGCTCGGTCACCGACGCCTCCGGCGCGGCCCTGCCTGACACAACGGTCACTCTCGTTGGCGATCAGACCACCCTCACACGCACGCAGAAAACCGACGCCACCGGCGTCTACACGTTTGTGAACCTGCCGATTGGCAGCTATACGCTGACGTTTACGCACGCGTCCTTTGAGACGCAGAAAATTCCGTCGATCACCGTGCAATCCAACCGAACTGTCACAGTGAACGCAGCGCTGAGCGTCGGCGCCGTGAGCACCACGGTGACCGTCGAAGAGACGCCGTTGATCAACGCAGTGGACACGACGAACGGCTACGTTCTCGATAAAGTGCAGATGGAATCGGTGCCTCTGCCCACGGGAAGTTTCACAGGGCTCGCGATTCTTTCGCCCGGAATTAACGCCGAACTCCCCAGCGGCACAGGCGTCAATACGGGATTGGGGAACCAGGCGATCTGGGCGAATGGTCAGCGCGATACGAGCAACACGTTCCTGCTGAACGGCGTGGATGCGAGCAATCTGTTTAACGGCAAGAGCACGAGTTCGGTGGCGTCGGCGCGCGTCGTAAACAACACCGGAATCGGCGGCGCAGCGAGTATCTCCAGCACCACGGCTGAGCCTATCCAGACAACGGCGTCGCCTTATTTGTCGATCGGCGAAGCACTTCCCTCCCCACCTCCGGAAACGATCCAGGAATTTCGGACCAACACTTCGATGTACGGTGCCGAGCAAGGTTCCACCAGTGGCGCGCATATCGATATGAGCACGACTTCAGGGACGAATGAAATTCACGGTAGCGCGTATCTTCACCGCGGCACCAACTGGTTGAATGCCGATCCTTATTTCTACAAGCTCAACGGCAATATTCCCGAAGACGCCAAGAATCCCGGACTGCACCGCGAAGTTCCGGGCGGGGAGGTGGGCTTCCCGATCATCAAGAACAAGCTCTTCATGTTCGTCTCCTATCAGCACGTGCACGATTCCGATCAGGAGATTGGAAGCTCGCGATTTGCCGCGCCCGGCCTGCTGACAAATGACCGGAGCCCGGCAGGTTTGGCTGCGGCCAATAACGGTAATTTCGCTGCGGATGTGAATCCCGCAGTAGGAACGGCAGCGGGCGACATTAACCCGATCGCCTACGGCCTGCTGAACTATAAAACGCCGAACGGCCAGTACCTGTTCCCCTCCGCGGGCTCGTTTGTCCCAACACTCAGTTTCCCGGAAAACACATTTACGCTTGGCACCGCATATTTTCTTGCGAACCAAGCCGCCGGCAACCTGGACTTCATCGCGACGTCCAAAGATACATTGGCCTTGAAGTACTACTATCAGCACGATCCCAGCATCGCCCCGTACGCCTATTCGGGCGTGCCAGGTTTCACCCAGAATCTCGATGCCGGCAGCCAGGTCGCTTCAATCACGAACACCCAGACACTAACTCCGAACTTCAACGTGGAAGAAGTGTTCGGCTTCATACGCGAGAAGGTTTACAGCACGATCCAGCAACCGTTCTCACCCCAATCCTTTTCCACGTATCTCCAGAACCTCCTCACGAGCCAGGATATTCCGTTCGCACCGGGCGACACGCTGATCGATACCTTCGGTTCCACATTTTTCCCGGGCATGTCCATAGTGGACGACTACGGAAATTCCGCAGCGTACAATACAAATGAAGTTTTCAACGCGGCGACCAATATCGGCGAGGGCTCCAACTCCCAAGGCGCCTTCACCGGAATTTTTCAGAATCGCTTTCAGCCCTCGGCTCAAGCGATCTGGCTCAAGGGCAGGCATACCATCAGCTTCGGCGGCAGCTTTTCTTATACCCAGCTGAACGCTCGCGACGAGCGAACCGACAAAGGCGTAATCGGTTTCACGGATTTCTCGCAGTTTCTTTTGGGTGCACCCATCACGTATTCAGCGGATGGATTCATCACCACGAATTTCTTGAACGGCAACGCGAATCGTCATTACCGAAGTAATGAGACCGGCGAGTACATCTCGGACAAGTTTCAAATCCGCACGAATCTCAGCGTAAGCCTCGGCCTGCGCTTTGATTATCACGGCGGATTTACGGAGAAAAACGGCGAGCTGTTTAACTTCGATCCGAGCCGCTATGTCTTCTGCCCGGATGCAATCGTCGAAGCCGGTTGCCCCGATCCCGGAGGCATCGGCGTCGACGCGGATGGCAATCCGGAAAACGGCTTCATCATCGCCGGCAACAACAAGCTGTTTCCCACGAAGGGTGTCAGCGATTCCACACTCACGGGCCGCCAATGGGGCTTTGCACCTCGGGTCGGCATCGCGTGGAGCCCCAAGATGTTCGACAACAAAATCGTCGTCCGCGCCGGATGGGGCCTCTACTACGACCGCGGCGAATTGTTCACCTATCTCTCGCCCGGTTTCGCCGCCGGCGTGATTGCAGGCGGTCCGTTCGGCGTGGCGCAATCGCCTCCATACGTCAACGAGACGCAGTGCAGTACATTCGCATACACGAATTGCACGTTCGAAGAACCGTTTGGCTCTACTCCGCCCGTCGCACCGACGGGTAACCCCGCCCTGCTAAATTTGCCGGACACGGCGGCGATTGAGTCCGGCATACCGCTGTTCTCATTCGCCGTGTACGATCGCAAGAACAAGCTGCCCTACACCATGAATCAAACGCTCGATGTTCAATGGCAACCGCGCAACGACCTTGCCATCGATATCGGGTATGTGGGGAACCTTGGACGCCACGAAGTGATTCCGATTCCGTTCAATCAGGCCCGCATCGCTTCGCCGGGCAACCCGCTTTGCGGTCCCGCGCCGGTTTGCGCCGATCCGGCAAACGCGTTAGCGCCCCAGCCTTACACATACGGCTACGCTATCGTCGACGCACCAGGATCGTTCACAACCATCAACCTGCCCAACGGTACGCCGTATCAGAACACCTTTGAGGGGGGCAACGTCGACCTTCGCGTTCCGTACATCGGCTATTCATCGGAGTCGGAGTCGTATGAAGCCGAAGGTATTTCGGCTTACAACGCGCTGCAGGCGCACGTTGAGAAGCGCATGAGCCACGGTTTGCAGATCGGCGCCTCGTACACCTATTCGCATTCGCTGGACGAACAGAGCGCCCTCGGCCTTTTCTACAACGGCAACAACCCGGACAATGTGAAGTCAGCCTACGGCAACTCGGACTTCGACCGGACGCACGTGGTCAACTTTACATACCGATATCAGCTGCCGAGTTTCTACGGTGAGAACACCGTGAAGGGGAGGTTCACGGACGGCTGGGCCGTTTCCGGATTGACGGTCATCCAAAGCGGTCAGCCGTACAGCGTCATCGATTATACCGGCGCAGTGGGAAGCATCTTCTACGGCGTTAACGACGGGATCATCAATCCGATCGTGCCACTGGCGCCCGGCTGCACTCCGAAATCGGCGGTCAGCGGCTCGAACGGCGTTTTCACACCCGCACTGAATGCCGATTGCTTCACGCTTCCCCTACTGGCGCCGGGCGCGACGGTTGATGGACAGGTCGGGGCGATTCCGTCGAACGATCCCTATGAGACGAATTTCATTTCCCAGAAGGAACGCAACATCTTCCGCCAGCCCTGGCAGAAGCGCGCGGACGTATCGATCATCAAGACCACACGTGTGAACGACCGCGTCGCAGTCCGTTATTCGTTCGACATATTCAACGTGTTCAACACTCCGAGTTTTGATATTCCGGTCGACAACGTCGACCAAAATATCAATTTCCAGGGCACACCCTACGTGGGCCAACCATCTTCTTCGAATCCGTGCGACACGACGTTCACCGATCTGTATGTCTGCCCAAGCCTGAGCGGTTTGGGCATTACGAACAAAACGATCGGAAGCTCGCGGCAAATCCAGATGTCGCTCAGCGTGACGTTCTAATCCCAACCTCGACTCACGAAAAAGGGGGGGACAGCGCAACTGCCGTCCCCCCTTTTTTGTTGGCGTTGAGCTGCGCCAGCAAGTTCGAATCTAGGAAGCGCTTACGGTCACTGACAGTATCTCCGGCGGCGCAATGCTGTATTGGCGCTGCAAATCTTCCGCCGAATGGAACTCCTTTCCGATCACGTGGCGGGCGGGAAATCGAAAACTGATGGCCGGCAGCGCGAAGGGATACGGATGGAGCGCGAAATGCCTCGTGCCGATCGATCGCACCTCCACTCGCGCGTAACCGCCGCTACGCAGCGGAAGCGGGTGCAACAGGTTCGACGGTTGGGAAAAATCCACGCATGCGAGCAGCGAAAGATTATCCGTGGCCTGCAGCAGGCGGAAGTGATCGAGAATGGCTGTTTCGGTTCGCAATTCCGGCGCGATCTGGGAATCGGCCACAATTCTCTGCATCAGCGACGCCTGAAACTCTTTTTGCACAGCGAGAAATTCGTCGAGCAGCGGCAGATCGGCGGGCGCGATCGTCGAGCGATCAGCGTGGTCGGTCAGCAGGCTGTAGGTATGCATCGAAACCAGGATTGCCGCGTACGCGTCTTCCTCCGCAATCAACCGCAGGGCTCGATCGCGCACCGCGAGATAGTCGCCGAGGTCGATTTCTTCGAATGCGGAGTACTTCCCCACCAGCTCGACCGAGAACGCGCTCGGTTTTCCCTGCCGCGTGATTTGCGGCATGGCGTCGCGCGCGGTCCAGCCGTCGTCATGCCGCGCGATACCCTTCAACACGTGCGCGCGCGGCTCGGGCGGCAAGAACATTTCGTTCCCCCACCGTTCCGCAAACGTACCCGCCAACCGCGCGTGATCAGGATGCGTGACCAGCCACCAACCAGTCTCCGTTTCCAGGCGAAGCATCGTTCTCGTTCCTCACAGGGATGTAACGCTACTCAGTTTCCGGCGCGAGCGCCGATTCGTGCCAGCGATGCAGGAAATGCCATTCCAGAAACGTCACGACGAAAAAGAAGCTGAACCCCAGCACCACCGAGGCGAGCACCAGCGCGAATAGATAGTCGGTCTGAAGCTGCGTGGATGCGTACAGGATCGAATAGCCCAAGCCGCCCTCGCCCACGCGGCTTGATCCGGCAAACAGTTCACCGGTGATCGCGCCGATCACAGCGATGCCGCTGGCGATGCGAATCCCCACGAAGAGCGACGGCACCGCGTGGGGCAGCCGCAATTTTAGAAGCATCTGGGCCGGAGAAGCGTTGTGCATCAGAAAAAGATTCACGAGGTTTTCGTCCACGCTGATTAGGCCCTGCGTAGTATTCGCGATGATCGGCGCGAGCGAAATGATGAAGGCGATGAACGTGACAGCCGCCGTGCCGGCGCCCACCCACATCAGGATCAGCGGAGCAATCGCCAGAATCGGCACCGTCTGCAAAAGAATCGTGTACGGGTAAAGCATCGTGCGCACCCAGCGCGACTGCGCGAAGACAAGCGCGATCAGCACACCGACGATGATGCTGGCGATCAACCCGCCGAGAGATTCCTCCGCCGTAATCGCCAGCGACATCAGCAGCGACGGAAATCGCGCGACCACTGCCTGGGCCACCGCCCACGGCGAAGGTAACATGAACGGCTGCACGTGGAAGATCCACAAAATGAGCTGCCAGATGAGCAGCAGCGCCCCGAAGACGGCCAGGGCGTTCGCGGCGGCAATGAGGCGTTTTCTCATCAGCGTTTCAACGCCTCGCGCAGGGAATGCGAAACCTGCGTCGCGAGACTGTCGAATTCGCGCGACTCGTGCAGGTCAGCCGTGCGCGGAAACGGCAGCTCGACCGGGAAAATCGCGTGGATACGGCCAGGATTCGGCTTCAGCACGATAATCCGCGTCGAGAGAAACACCGCTTCGGCGACCGAATGCGTGACGAACACGGCCGTCCATCCCTGTTCTGCACGCAGGCGCAGCAATTCCTCATTCAGCCGGTCGCGAGTCATTTCATCCAGTGCGGCGAAGGGCTCGTCCATCAGCAGCAGCCGCGGATTGGTAGCCAGCGCGCGGGCAATCGACGCCCGCATCTTCATTCCGCCGGAAAGCTCCCGAGGATACGCGTCGGCCACGTCGTCGAGTCCGACCAAATCGAGCAACGTGGCCGCCTTTTTCTTGCGCACTTCGGTGGCGGCATGTTCGAGCTCTAACCCGAGGCCCACATTCTCACGCACGCTGCGCCACGGGAGCAGCGTCGCATCCTGAAATATGAACGAAATCGTCTCCCGCGCATCTTTCGGCGTCATGCCGTCGATGCGGATCGTACCGCTGCTGGCCGGTGTCAGGCCCGAAATCAACTTCAGCACGGTGGATTTACCGCAGCCGCTCGGCCCGATGAAGCTGACGAACTCACCCTTCTCGATGGTCAAATCAATCCCACTCAGCACCAGCCGCCCCGTGCCGTAGCTCTTCACCACCGCGTCGAATTCGATTTGCGGGACGTTCGAAGCGGCCGTCAAGCGCTCGCCTCACTCACCGGCAGGTAGAGTGCCGAAGGATGTTCATTCGAGTGATGCACGATCTGCGTCGAGCGGCGCCAGTCCCACGAAGTGGCGCGCGCCGAAGGCACATTGCTGCCCGGATTGCGGTCGTAAAGCGGAAACGCGCTGCTGGCGATTTCTAGCCGGATGCGGTCGCTAGCTGCGAACGAGCACGATGTGGGCTCGAGATCGAATTGCCAGCGATGGATTTTGTCCGCGGCGTAACCGGATTTCGCGAAAAGAAAACTAGATCGCGCGATGCCGATGCAGATGAACTCAGCGGCGCCGCTCGGGCGCACACGAACGAGCTTGGCAGTGAAATCCGTGTTCACCGCCGATGTGGAGCAATAGAGCGAAACGCGAGGCGCGCCGAAAATTACGAGCGGCTTGGTGAGAGGCGTGGTCGTGTAAACGAGAACGTTGTTGCCAAGCTCCAGCGGGGCCTGATCGTACGGTCCGCTCGGCGTGGCAGCTCCGCCCGGCGCGAGCACCGGCACCTCCGGATCGTAAATAAAGATATCGTTCGGCTCTTCGTCGTTGGGCACATCGGCGGTCAGTTCCCCGTCGCCCTTTCGCGAGTTCGCTCGGCCCGCGCTGTGCAGGAACAGGACGTGATTCGCCTCGAGCGGAAACTCTGCGGCCTGGTGCCAGCGATTTTCGCCCAGCGCGAAATGCCGGATGCGGGGCTCGCGCGCAAAATCTCCCGAGTCCTTCAGCCAGTGATTGAACCAGCGCAGCAGAATCGCATCGGTGTCGAGATTCGCATCCGGGCCAAAATCTGCGCCTCCAACGCGATCGCCCCACGGAATGTGCTGCCACGGCCCGGCAACCAGAAACTGATTGTTGCGCGCCACCGGGCCGCCCGCGCGCAGCGTGAGCGCAAGGAATCCGTCGATGCTCCCCTTCAAGTACGTGTCGTACCAACCGGAAATATGCAGCGCCGGGACGCGGATGCGATCGAATTTCTGACTGATATCGAGCGCGGTCCAATATTCGCCTGGCTCGGAATGATCGAACCAGTCGAGCACGTACGACGGCAGCCCTTCGCCGTGCAGCGCCGGATGATCGCGAAACGGCAGCACGTTCGATTGCGCTGGAAGATTCGCCCACGCCTGCTCGAGCCGGTCGCTCGCGTCGCGCAGTTTGCCGCGCCGCGCGTCAGCCTTCAGCATTTGCAAACCCCAGCCGAGCGACGACGCCAGCCGCAAAGCGCCCTGATGATAAAACCAGCCGTGATAGAGGTCGTGCGCCGTCATACCCGGCGCGATGCAGACAAGGCCGTCCGGCTGTTCGGCGGCGGCAAGCAGCTGCGTGGCGCCCTGATAGGAAAATCCGTACATGCCGATGCTGCCGTTTGATTCCGGGCGCATGCTCAGCCAAGCGATCGTTTCGGCGCCATCGCGCGCCTCGTGGCGGAAGGGATAAAAATCGCCTTCCGACTCGCCGCGCCCGCGAACGTCCTGAATCACCACGTTGTAACCGCGGCTCGCAAACCAGGCGGGATGCGCGTAGGTGACTGTCGAGGCGATATCTCGCCCGTAGGGCTGCCGCATCAGCAGCGTTGGGTTGGGGCCGAGCCCATAGGGATAATAATGATCGGAGACGAGGTGAACGCCGTCGGACATGCGGCATCGCACGCCGCGTTCGAGCGAAACGCCGCTGCCGAGGTTCATCAAAGCGGGTTTGTCGTCAGACGGCGGCATTTGGATTTGAATTCCGGCGCCTGCAAGCCAGCCTCGCTGGCCGCAGCGCGGCGGTACATAAGAACCTAGGGTGCAAAGCGGAGCATCGCCTCAAGCGCCGCGGCGAGCTTTGTCGAAGCCTGATCGATCCAGCGCGCGCCTTTTTCTGCCGTCGCAGGCCGCGGATCGCCGAGCACGCCGCTGGCGGCCACGTCCCGCGTAAGCCAAGCGAAAGTCGCCGGCGCATTTTCGGGCATCAGCAATTCCGGCTTGTCGATATGCGCGATGTAAGTTGAGGTGTACGCGCTGCGGTCGACCAGCTCCGGCACAGAAGCCAGCAGAAGCGCCGTCTCGACTTCGCCCGCGTGAAATCCCCAGGTGCGCTCCTGCGGCGACAGGCCCTCATACTGAGTTCCCAACGAGCCGTGCACCGCAAACGTGCGCAGCCCGAATTCGGCCCGCAGGTCGCGCGCCATCACGTCCACGAGCGATGTATTGCCTCCATGCGTGTTGTAGAGCGCGAGCTTGCGAAACCCGGCGCTGGCGACGCTCGACCCGAGATCGCGGACCACAGCCATGAACGTGGACGAGCTCACCGAAAGCGTTCCCGGATATCCAATGTGCTCGTTGCTTTTCCCGTAGTGCACTGGAGGCAGGGCATACACCGGCGCATCGGCCGGAAGCTTGGCGAGCGCATGGCCGAGCATCAGATTGTTGATCAGCGTGTCCGTGGCCAGCGGCAGATGATGGCCGTGCTGCTCAATGGCCGCGGTGGGCAGCACGAGCAGGGTCTTGTCGCGCGGGAGAGCGTCCACCTGCTTCCAGGTGAGATAAGCGAAATGGCGGCTGTCCGGGATCCAGGTTTTCATTTCGCGAGCGCCGCCGGTCTGAAGGTGGTCATTTTTCCCGGATTCAGAAGTCCTTTCGGGTCGTAGCGCTGCTTGGCCAGCAGTTGCACGTTGTCGGCGCGATAGCGGCCGCCGCCTTCCACATTATTTACGTGTGGATTTGCCACGAAGACGCCAATTTCGCGGCAGTAGTCGATCATTTCGTTTAGGCGCTGCTCCGTCGTGTAATAAACCAGTGGAATCGCGCCGGGAATGATTCGCCCGTCGCCCGCTTTCCAGAATTCCATGTGGAATAGGATTTCTTTGCCGAAGCGTTCCTTCAGCCGGCGCATCTGGTCGCGCACGTTCGCCGGATCGAATGCGCACTGTAAATACGTGTACGCTTCGTCAGCGCCGATGGCCCAGAGCGTCGTATGGTTCCAGGTGTAATCGGAAAGCAGTGGTCGGGCGCGCAGCCCAAGATAGGGTCCGGAATAGGTAATTTCTCCGCCGGCCTCGCCTGCGGCTGATTCGAGTGCGGCGCATTGGTCGGTGGCGATCAGGAAAAAGATCAGTGACTTGCCTTCGCGCGTACATTGCTTCACGGGCGCGAAAAATGACGGAATCGGCCACTCGAACGTCGTGACCAGGCGTTTCGTCCATTCGCTGCTGCCCGCGACGCGCTCGCTGAAATCGAAAGCTCCATCGAACGTGTCGAACGCGATCGCGCACTGCGACCATTCCACAGCCGGAGCGAGCGCCAGCCAGATGCGCGTGGCGATTCCGTTCGTACCCCAGGCGTGCAAAATATCGTGCACCGCATCGCCCTCGTGCATCACGATGCGCGGCTCGGCCTCCATGGTCACAGCTTCGATGGCGCGCACCGTCTGATAATCGCGCAGGTTTCCGTGCGCGATCGAGCCGATGCCGCCTGAGCCTCCGCCCAGAAATCCGCCGAGCGATGCTTTGACGATCGTCGAGGGGTAGCAGCGCAGCTCCCATCCGGCCGCCCTCGCCTGATTTTCCAGCGCGCCCAGCCGCACGCCGGGCTCGCAAACCGCGACGCCATCGGCCGAGATCGATTCGATGCGATCCATCCGCGCCAGATCAAGCACCACGCCGCCATGCAGCGGCACCGCCTGGCCGTAATTGCCCGTGCCGGCGCCGCGCGCGGTGACCGGTATTTCGCGCGCGTGGCAATAGCGCAACACGTCCTGCACTTCGGCTGCGCTCAGAGGCTGCACCACGAGATCGCCTACTTTGCCGTCAAGCTGCGCTCGCAGCACCGGCGAATACCAGTAAAAATCCTTTGAAAGCTGTTCGACCGTCTGCGGATGCGTAATCACTCGCGACGGATCGCCAAGAAGAGCTGCGATCGCGTCGGCATGGCCAGAATTCGGGGAGTTAGCACTCATAGGCCGGGCCGCGGTCACGATCCCTTTCCGTTTTTCTTTGCGTTGAACTTCGAACTCGACTTTGAGCTGCTCCAGGACTTGAACGCCTTCTGCATGCGTGGATCGTCGAACAGCGTATTGCACAGTTCTCGCTGAAAGGGCCCCTCAACGAAGCAACTCATGTCGGAGCGCCGCGCGACCTCCTTCGCGGAAATATGAATCTGCTGTGTGTAGCGATTCGCGTCCTCGATAGTGGCCCCGAAAATCACGCGGTCGAGCTTCGCCCACAGCGCATTCGACATGCACATCGGGCACGGCTCGCACGTGGAATACATCGAATAGCCGGCCAGCGACGGCCGCTTTAGCTTCTGGCAAGCCAGCCGCACCGTCCGTGTTTCAGCGTGCGAGCTCGGATCGTGCTCGCGCATGACCGCATTCGTGGCGCGCATCAGCTCTTTTCCGGATTGCGTTTCGACGATCAGCGCGCCGAATGGCGAAGGGAAGCCGGTTTCGAAAGTCCTCGCGGTGAAGTGGACGAGGTCGCGCATGCGCTGCTCGTCGAGTAAAATGTCTTTGGACGGCGACGTTTTGGGGCGCGCCATGACGGATCGTAGCACACGCCTCTAAACCGATACAGCCCGAAAATGCAGCAAAACAGGCCCGGGCAGGGGCTACCCCACCGCTTGCGAGCATGCTAATCTGCTTCATGCTGCGCGGACGAATCCCTCGGCTGCTCCCACATTTGCTCGCCATTTTCATCGCGTTCTTCGTCTGCGGATGCCATCACGCACCCGGCGGCGATAGCGGCCTCACGAAAATCATTCTGCAAGCCGACTGGTACCCGCAGCCCGAACACGGCGGCTTCTACACCGCCATTGCCAAGGGCCTCTACGTCAACGAAGGCCTCGACGTCAGCATCCAGCCAGGCGGCCCCTACGTCTCGGTCGAAAAACAGGTATCCTCCGGCGCCGCGCAGTTCGGAATGAGCTCCACGGATAAGATTTACGAATCCATCGCCGACGGCCAGCCGCTGATCGCCGTCGCGGCGACGATGCAGCACGATCCGCAAGGAATCATGGTGCGAAAGGATTCGCCGATCCGGAGCTTCGCAGACCTCAACGGCCACACCGTCGCCATCAAAACCGGCTCGACCTGGTGGGAATTCATCGTCAAGCGCTATCAGCTCACCAGCGTGCATGAAGTGCCAGCAATGATGAACGTCGCGAATTTCGTAGCCGATCCGAATTACGTTCAGCAGGCGTTCGCCACCTCCGAACCTTTTTTCGCGAAGCAAGCAGGGATCGACACGCGCGTCCTGCTCACGAGCGACGCGGGGTACAATCCCTATCGCGTCATGTTCACTACGCGTGATTTCGTCGCGCAGCAACCGGATATCGTCGCGAGATTCGTCCGCGCTTCGATTGCCGGATGGCGCGACTATCTAGCGGACCCAACCGCGGCTCACGCTATGATCGCCAAGCTGAATCCGGCCCTGAATCCGCAGTGGATGGATTTCACCTGGCACGCGCTGCGCGACGGACACTTCGTCGCGGGCGACGATCCCGGCGGCGGCGAGCTCGGCCAGATGAACGCCGAGCGCTGGACAACCATGTATCAGCAGCTCATCGATCTAAAAGTGATCGACAAGCCGTTCGATCCGACGATGGCCTACACATTGCAATTCGTCGGTGCGAAATAAAATGGGAGCGCGCGCCTTCCATTGCCAGCGCTGAAATGGTAGCCGCGTGAAAGGCGCATGTAAGCCAAAAAGGACTTAGGCCAGTATTCGTGAGGAGCACTGTGGATCTCCTGATCAGCGGCGGCACGGTCGTCACCATGGACCCCGAGCGCCGTGTCATCGAAGATGGCGCCATCGCCGTCGAAGGCGACACGATCGCCGCCATCGGCACGCGCGCCGAGCTCGAAGCCAAAATCCGCGCCGCAAAAACGATCGACGCCCGCGGCGGCATCCTGATGCCCGGCATGATCAACGGGCACATGCATGCCGCCATGAGCCTCTTCCGCGGCGTCGCCGAAGACCACTCGCTCGACGACTGGCTCCAGCGCTACATTTTCCCGGCCGAGGCCCGCAACGTAACGGAGGATTTCGTCTTCTGGGGCACGCGCCTCGGCGTCCTCGAGATGCTCCGCGGCGGTGTCACCTGCTTCGCGGACATGTACTATTTCGAGGACGTGGCCGCGCAGGTCACCAAAGAAGCCGGCATGCGCGCCGTTCTCGGCGAAACCATCCTCGACTTCCCCGCACCGGACAACAAAACCCCGGCCGCCGCTCTCGCGTACTGCGAAAAATTCATCGACAAATGGAAAAACGATCCGCTGATCACGCCCGCCGTCGCCCCCCATTCGATCTACACGCTTTCGACCGACAATTTAAAAAAGACAGCTGAGCTGGCCCGCCGCAAAGGTGCTCCGATTCTGATGCACATTGCCGAAGCGCCCTTCGAAAGCGAGATGAGCCGCGCGAAATACGGCGGCTCGCCGGTGCACTATCTCGAAACCATCGGCTTCCTCGGCCCGGAAGTCGTCGGCGCTCACTGCGTCTGGGTCGACGCCGGAGACATCAGCACCATGCTCAAGCGCGGGGTAGGTGCGGTGCACAATCCGTCGAGCAACATGAAGCTGGCCTCCGGCGTTATGCCCGTGGTCGAGCTGCTCACAGCCGGCGTCCCGGTCGGCCTCGCCACCGACAGCGCCGCCAGCAACAATAACCAGGACCTCTTCCAGGAAATGAACATCGCCGCCAAGCTCCAAAAAGTGACGCGCATGGATCCCCGAGCGCTCCCCGCCTGGCAAGTCGTCGAGATGGCCACCATCGGCGGCGCCCGCGCGCTCCATCTGGACGAAAAAATCGGTTCGCTCGAAATCGGCAAGCAAGCCGACATCGTGCTGATCGGCACAGGCGCCACGCATTCCACGCCGATGTACAACGTCTACTCGCAGCTCGTCTACGCGCTGAACGCCCACGACGTACTCACGGTCGTGATCGCCGGGAAAGTAGTGATGGAAGTCCGCGTCATGTACACCCTGGACAAACCCGCCATCCTGGCCAAAGCCCACGAATACCAGCGCAAAGTAGCGGCCTCGCTCATTGAGCCCCCGCCCGTTTAACGGATCTGCCGGAGCCGTGGACTCAGGTTCAGCTTTTCAATACAAACCCTCAGCGAAGCGCAGCGGCACCGCAGCAGGTGCTCGAGCAGCGTCCTCAGCTTGAGCGATCGCTCGATACTCCGCTCGACTTCCTCCAGTTTCCGCCCAGTGAGTTTTCTCCAGCGCGGGCCCACGGGCACGTCGTCGCGCAGCCCGCTCAGGAAAATGGAAATCTCCGGCAGACTGAATCCCATCGTCGCCGCAAAGCGGATCAGCAGCACCCGGTGCACGATGTCCTCGGAGTATCGCCGTTGCCCGCCAACGCGGTGCGGTTGATCGAGCAGCCCCAAGCGTTCGTAGTAGCGAATGGCCGAGGCATTCAGGCCCGTGCGCCTCGCGAGCACTCCAATCTTCATACTGCCTCCCGGCTTGGTCCCTACAATCCCTTGACTTAAAGTCGGCTTTAAGTTCTAGCATCTTGACGGCAGCAGGTAAACCGAAAAGGAGGAAATCGATGAAGCATCAATTTCTCACCACACTCAGGAACTACGGAATCGCAGGAGTCGCGGCCATATTCATGACCATGGTCGGGAGCGCGAAACCCGCTCCAGCGCAAAAAGAGCCGGCTGAAGCCGCCGGAGGCCAGTCAACGCCCGGCACGTTCTTCTGTAATGCGACAGCCCTGAATTCCAGCGAGACTGCCTTCCACCAACGCCTCACCGAAAGGCTGATCGCGTCGCGAAACGCAGTGGTCGAGCTGCCCAAAGGTTACGAGTTTCAGTACAGTCCCGCGCAGATCTCCGTCGCCGATGTGGCTCAGTGGGTCGTCGCCGAAGAAAAGTGCTGCCCGTTTTTCAATTTTCACATCGACCTCGAAAAGCAGGGTACCCTCGTGTGCTTGGGTCTCACGGGCGCGGAAGGCATCAAGCAATTCATCCGCTCCGAATTCCAGATCCCGGAGCAAAAATAGCCATGCCATCGGTCTGATCGCCTGGTTTGCGGTGTGAATTCCGGCGGGGCGCGGTTCCTGCGCCCCGGCCGCTCTCGCGCTCTTTCTCCGCAGCCGAATCGCCTGATAGGGATATACTAGCCGCTATTTTTCCACCGTAAATGGAGCCGGGATGCACCGATTCGTCGGAATTCTGGGCATACTGTTCGTTCTCGCGCTCGCGTACCTGATGTCGAACAACCGCCGCGCGATCCGCCCCAAGATCATCGCCTGGGGCCTCGGTCTGCAAATCGTGCTCGCGTTCCTGGTGATGCGGTGGACCATCGGCCAAAACGTCTTCGCCAAGCTCGGCCACGGCGCCGAATGGCTGCTCGATTTTTCCTACTACGGTTCGTCGTTCATCTTCGGCGAGCTCGGCATGAAAAATTCCCCACGCGGATTCATCTTCGCCTTCCAGGCCCTCCCCATCATCATTTTCATCGCCGCGTTCTTCGCACTGCTCTACCACTGGGGCGTGATGCAGATCATCGTAAAAGCCACCGCGAAAGTCATGACGCGCCTCATGGGCGCCAGTGGCGCCGAATCCCTGAACGTCGCCGCCAGCATCTTCATGGGCCAGACCGAGGCGCCACTCACCATTCGGCCGTTTCTCCCCGAAGTCACGCAATCCGAGCTCATGACCATCATGACCAGCGGCATGGCCCACGTTTCTGGTAGCCTCATGGGCGCCTACATGGCCTATGGCATCCGCGCAGAGCATCTCCTCGCCGCCGTCATCATGACCGCGCCCGGCACGATTATGATCGCCAAGATGATCGTCCCGGAAACGCAGCAGCCGCTCACGGCCGGCCGCGTTGAAATGGCGGAAATGGAAAAGGACGCCAACGCCATCGGCGCCATCGCCCGCGGCACTGTGGACGGTCTGCACCTCGCGCTCAATGTCGCCGCCATGCTGGTTTCCTTTATCGCGCTCGTGTATCTCGTGGACGCGCTTTTCGGCGGCGCGCACAATCTGCTCGCCGCGCACGGCATCGCCTGGTTTCCCTCGAGCCTCGAGCAAATTTTCGGCTGGGTGTTTTCTCCCATCGCCTGGCTCGCCGGAGTTTCCTGGCACGACGCCGCGGCCGTCGGCAACCTGATGGGCCTGCGCATGGTCACCAACGAGCTCGTCGCCTTCCAGCGCCTCGGCCCGATGCAGTCCACGCTCGACCCGCGCTCCTTCACCATCGCTACCTTTGCGCTGTGTGGCTTCGCTAACTTTAGCTCCATCGGCATCCAGATCGGTGGCATTGGCGCCCTCGCCCCCAACAAGCGCTCCGACCTCGCCCGCCTCGGCATCCGCGCCATGCTAGCCGGCACCATGGCAAATTTACTTTCAGCCTCGCTAGTAGGGATCATGCTTCGATGAATTGTAAATGGAGCGCCGCGGACTTCCGTCCGGGAGCTTCCGCTTTTGTTGTCGCTGTTGATGTCGATGTCGATTGCACTTTTGATTTTCATGTCATCCTGAGCGAACTCGAACGATCTCTTTGCGGGCTAACAACGCGCAACCCATGACCCCATCCTCTAAGAAGTCAGCCAAATCCCCCGACGCCTTCGCCCGCGCCACCCGCGCCGCCAAATTCATCCAATCGCGCACCAAGCTCCGCCCCAAGATCGCGCTCGTCCTCGGCTCCGGCCTCGGCGCCTTCGCCGACGAACTCTCCGGCCCCATGGGCATCCCCTACCCCCGAATACCCGGCTTCCCGCGCTCCACGGTCGCAGGCCACGCCGGCCAGCTCGTCGTCGGCAAATTGGGAGATTTGCCCCTCGCGGTCATGCGAGGGCGCGTACATCTATATGAGGGCTATTCCCCGCAGGAAGTCGCATTCCCGATGCGCGTGCTGGGCCGCCTCGGCATCCGCTCTGTGATCCTCACCAACGCCGCCGGCGCCATCAACCGCGACTACAGCCAGGGCGCGCTGGTCCTGATCCGCGACCACCTCAATCTGCAGGGCGCCAATCCCCTGATGGGCCCCAACGACGAGCGCTTCGGCGTTCGCTTCCCAGACATGTCGCAAGCCTACGCCCCCGAATTCCGCGAAGTCGCCCGCCGCGAAGCCCGGCGCCAAGGCATTCCAGTTCACGAAGGCATCTACGCCGGTCTCCGCGGACCCAGCTTCGAAACCCCCGCCGAAATCCGCTTCCTGAAAACCGTGGGTGCCGATCTCGTGGGCATGTCCACGGTCCTAGAAGTAATTGCCGCCCGCCACATGAGCATCCGCGTCCTGGGCATCTCCTGCGTAACAAACATGGCCTCCGGGATCCTCGATCAGCCGCTCACGCACGACGAAGTAATGGAAACCGGTGAGCGCGTAAAAAGCCAATTCATCGCCCTGCTGCGCGCAGTAATCCCTTCCATCGCATCGGCGGAGTGATCGACTGGGGGTTGGTGCTGTAGGAGTTTATTCCTGCGGTTTTTCGGCGGGGGCCGCCGGATGCCCGATGGCCTCGTTCCAACGACTGCGCGTGCGAGCGATTGCCTGGTCATGTTTCCACTGAAGCTTGAGCGCGAGATACCGCTTGTGCAGTCGGGTAAGATGCAAAATTAGGGTACGCATGGAATCTCCTTACCGCGCGAACATCGTTCGCGAGCGCGTGTCTACTCGCGTGAGAATGGATTGATCGGTGTTTGAGAGCAGGAAGTACGTACCGGGTTTCTCTGTTGCAATCTGCCCCATTCGTCGGTGCGCACTGGAGAGACCTTCGACGGCCTCAACCCACAAGCCGTTTTCTTCCGGTGCTCCCGAGAAAATGTCGTAAGATTCTTCATCCACGTGGTTCCCCTCACGTGAATAAGTCTATGGCTTTCGGATGAGTGAAACTGTCTATAAAGGCACACCCGGCAATCCTGACCTCCCCGTTCGCGCGTTGCGGCAAGGTCGCACGTCAGGATGGTGGTTGCCTGGGCGAAACGCTGTTTTCGGCTTGATCTCAGGAAGGTCGTGCAGAACTCAGTCGCCCGAGCCTCCTGCTGCGGAGCGCTTCGCAGTCCAGTCCACCGCGTTGCCCCTCATAGTCAGCGTGCCTTTCATGGCGTCTCCGCTGACGGTACCGGTGTAGTCGATCTTGAAGTCGCCGTTCGGCGTGCTCCGAGTTACCGAAAAGCTGATGTTGTTCCCGCTGACGGTGCCTGTCACGGGAGCATCTCCGCGCTGGCCTTTCAACGTGCCAGTAAGTTTGGTGCCATCCTGTTGCAGAGTGAGCGTCTGCGTCATGACGTTGCCATCGCGCCCGGGCGCGCTAAGATCCCATGCCCCAGCAACCTGAGCATCCTGCGCCAGGGTCACATGCGCCAACGAAAGCACTACAAAACTGGCCGCAATGAAAATCCAATTTCTCTTCATCGATTCTCTCCTTGGATGGAAGCAGCGGTGCTCATGGGAGCCTCCGTTTCAAAACCCCGCGCGAGCCGAGTGATGGCCGAAGCGGCTAGCCTACCTAGCTGACAAGACGCGTGCCGCGCTTCATGCGTTTCAACACCTTGTGGAAAACGGCAGGTGGACCAGGGCTTGGTTCCTGATTTTTCGGCTGCCCCTCGGTTTGCGGGCGTAGGGTTGTTGGCGTGATTGTCCCTCGAAATGGGCGGGATTTGTTGACGTGTACCGTTTCCGAACCTCGCAAGATCACGTAGAAAACAAAGGACGAGCACCCTTGCGAAGTGACACACAAATGCGCTGTCAGGATTTGGAGATTTCGCCGAGAAAGCTCGTGCCGTGCGGAATCTCGCCGCCGAAATTTTCGGCGATGGTCTGGCCCATGTCCGCAAGCGTCGAGCGGACACCAAGGCTCCTGCCATTCGCTGCAGCCGGCGTATACGCGACGATCGGCACATATTCGCGCGAATGGTCCGTCGTCGGATTCACCGGATCGGGATCACAGCCGTGATCTGCGGTGATGATCAGCAGATCGGACGGGCGCAGCGCGATGAGGAACGGCGCAAGCAGCGCGTCGAATTCCTCAAGCGACCGGGCGAACCCGTCGACGTCCTTGCGGTGGCCGTAGAGCATGTCGAAATCGACGAGGTTAGCGAAAACCAGGCCGCTGTCGCGATCCGCGAGCGAAGCCGTCATCTTCCTCATGCCGTCGGCGTTGTTTTTCGTGGTCACGTAGTCGGCCACGCCGCGGCCATTATAAATGTCGTGGATTTTGCCGACGCCGAACACCGGAATTTTCAGGTCGGCCAGCACGTCCATCAGCATCGGCCGAGGCGGCTCGACCGCGTAGTCGTGCCTCCGCTCGGTGCGGCGGAAATTTCCAGCCGGTCCGGTAAACGGACGCGCAATCACACGGCCCACGCGGTTCGGACCGTCGAGCAGCGCCCGCCCGATCTCGCACTCGCGGTAAAGCTCGGCGATCGGAATCACGTCCTCGTGCGCAGCGATCTGAAACACGCTGTCGCCGGACGTGTAGACGATCGGGAAGCCGGTGCGCACGTGCTCCTCGCCGAGCTCCTTGATAATCTCAGTGCCGGACGCAGGCTTGTTGCCGAGCGTGCGCCGGCCAATGCGCCGCTCGAATTCGGCAATCAGCTCTTTCGGGAATCCGCGCGGGTAGACCGGGAAAGCCTGATCGAGCCAGATGCCCGCCATTTCCCAATGCCCGGTGGTCGTGTCCTTCCCCGGCGACACGGTGACGCCTTTTCCGAAAAATCCCGTAGGACGCGCGGGCGGCGTGAGATGCGCCAGCGGCTTGATGTTCGCCAGGCCGATGCGCACGAGATTTGGTAGCGCCAGCGCCCGCGAGCGCGCGATGTGGCCCAAAGTATCGCGGCCCAGGTCGCCGTAATCGGCGGCATCGGGTAACTCGCCAATGCCGACGCTATCGAGCACGATCCAGATTACGCGGTCGAAATGTGGAGCAGCGGTCATTTTCTTGCCTTGGATTCGTCCCTCTTGTTCGCCGTCATCCTGAGCGAAGTCGAAGGATCTCTCTTCGGCTCAGGCTTCGGCTCAGGCGAACGCTACGCTCTACCATTGTCCTCTCACTGAGCGTAGCTGCGGCTTTCCCCCATCACGGCGCGCCGGGAATTTTCGCCCGGCGCTCGTCCCAGTGCTCGACAATGTCGCGCACGACTTTATCGCCTACGGTTTCCGCGGCTTCGACCGATTCGCGAAACGCAGGGTAGTCGCCTGTTGCCATCCGTTTCAGGCTGTCGGCGGGCGTTTCACCGGGAGCTTCGCGCGTGAAATTGCTCACGGTGCGCAATACCAGGACGCGATGCATGTCGATGCGGCCGGCCTGCGCGAGAAACGTGAGCGCCTGCAGCGTGCCGGTGTCTTCCATCGCCGCCACCATGAATTTTCCGGTGCCGCCGGTGAAGTAAGCATCCCACGCGTTGGCCCAACGGTCCATCAGTGTGCCGTGCCAGAACGTGCTGCCGGACATGTCATCACCGCGCGTGACGAACGGCGGCTTCTGCGCGTTTGCGAACCCGGCGTACCGCGCGCGGGCCGTGCGCATGCGATCGGTATCAGCCAGGGCCACGCCTTTCGTGAGCTGGAACGCCCAGTCGACGAGCTGCGGATTAAGTGTATAAATCTCGCCGCCGTTTTGCCGCGCCGGCGGTTCGTACGGCGTCGCGTGATTCAGCGGCACCATCCCGGTTGGCCAGTCTTTCGGAATTTCGCGGGCGTCGATTTCATAGGCGAGGTCGCTATCGACCACGTGATCGGCCCAGACCGCCGAGCCCAGCGATACGTCGGCTGGATCGCCGCCGCCGATTCCGGCAACGATCCAGTATGCATGGGACAAATCGAAGCGCGGATCGAGACCCACCGCCATCACCGACGATGCGGCGCGCGCCGTGCCGACCCCGGTGAGCGTTGCTAGAACGCCATCGCCATTCATGCGCACGTGATGGAATCCCGCGGGCAGTTCGATCACGTGGTCGAGGTGCTCGCGCTCCACCCAGAGCTGGTACTCGCCGGGCGTGTCGCCGGTATCTTCGCCGACCTCGAACATCGCCACGACGACGACCTTCACTTCGATCGGTTTCGGGGATGGCACGGAAGCAGTTTGCGGGAAGCCAGGCGCTGCGCACACACCCACGATGGCAAGCGCAATGCAGACTCGGCCGACAAGTCGACGCGCGAACGAAGCTTCCATCGGAATCCAATCAGACGGCGGAGACAGCGCAAAGATTCTACATCAGCGCGCGAATGGGAAATTGAGTTTATGCCGGGCAGCTGTAAAATGGCGGTCACCAAACGACGCAATCGCGCTTTCAAAGGATCGACAATGGCTTCCGCCCGCAATGGCCGGCAAGATTTCGCATCCGTCTTTGTTCTTGTCCTGGCATGTTCGACGGCTTTGTTGCTTGCCGGCTGCAGCGGATCGAAATCAAAGCAGGCGCAGGACCGCGCCGACAACGCCTTTAACCTCGCGCGCGGCAACCCGCTGGCGCTGCGGGCGTTTCTGGAGGGAATGCCGAAGGGCGCGGAGCTGCACTATCACCTCAGTGGCGGCGTGTACGCCGAAACCTGGATTCGCGACGCGGCCCAAGACGGGCTGTGCATAAATGTCGCCGCACTTTCGTTCACCGACAAGCACGAGCCGAACTGCGGGGACGGCAACGTTCCGGTGAAATCCATTTACGCCAACAAGGATGAGATTTACGACCGGCTCGTGGATGCGTTTTCCATGCGAGCTTTCGTGCCCATGCCGAGCAACGACGGCCACGATCAGTTTTTCAGGACGTTCAACCGGTTCGGGGGACTGGATTCACGGCACATGGGCGAATGGCTGGACGAAGTGGCGTCGCGTGCGGCGTCGCAGAACGAGCAGTATATGGAGCTGATGGTCACGCCGCCTTTCAGCCATGCACAGGCGCTGGCGGCCGCGCTCAAGAAAGAGAACCTCTGGAATCCAGACGCGGGGTTCGGACCGATGCGCGAGGGCCTGCTGGCGATGGGACTGCGCGACGAGATTTCTGTGACGAAGGCGTTCTTCGACTCAGCGGAGGCGGGCCGGCAGCAGATCGAACATTGCGGCCAGGCGAATGAGTCGCCCGCGTGCCATGTGGAGATTCGCTACATTTATCAGGTGCTGCGCGCGTTCCCACCCGAGGTAGTGTTCGCGCAGACGCTGCTGGGATTTGAGTACGCGCAAACCGATCCTCGCGTGGTGGGGATCAACTACGTGCAGCCGGAAGACGATCCGGTGGCAATGGAAAATTACGCGCTGGGGATGCGGCAGATCGATTACCTGCACGGAGTCTATCCGAAGCTGCACATCAGCCTACACGCAGGCGAGCTCGCTCCGGGAATGGTGCCGCCGGATGGGTTGCGATTTCACATCCGCATGGCCGTGGAAACAGGGCATGCCGAGCGGATCGGACACGGCGTGGACGTGATGTACGAGGACCGGCCGTACGATCTGTTGCGCGAGATGGCGGCGAATCACGTGATGGTCGAAATCAACCTGACGAGCAACGACGTGATTTTGGGCATCGCCGGCTACGAGCATCCGTTCCGCACCTACCGGAAATACAGAGTCCCGGTTTCGCTCTCGACCGATGACGAAGGCGTGTCGCGCATCGATCTGACGCACGAATACGAGCTTGCGGTTGAAACATATGCGCTGAGCTACGCGGATGTGAAGCAGATCGTGCGCACCGGAATCACGCATACGTTCCTGCCGGGCAAAAGTCTGTGGCGGGAGCGCGATACATTCGTACACACCGTTGCGGAATGTTCGGGAGATGCGCCGGGCACGGACAACCCGTCGTCGTCCTGCGCAAATTTTCTGAAATCGAGCGACCACGCACAGCAGGAATGGGAGCTCGAGCGCCGATTCCATTTATTCGAGTCGACCGTCAGCATTCCCGTGAGTCCCACTGCGCGCTAGAAAGCGGGATTCAGGGTGCGGAAGCGTCACAGCTCCGCGAAAATTACCAGTAGTAGGCTGCGACGAGGCGGGGACATGCAGATTTTCGTTCGATCACCTGCGTGGCAATGACGAACTCCACGTCTTGCGATTGTGAATCACCGGCTCGGCGTGCTCGGCTACCTCGATCTTTCCGAGGCGGGCGGCGCGAACTATGCGAATTCCGCCAACTGCGGCATGCTCGACATCGTCGCGGCGCTCGAATGGGTGCGCGACAACATCGCGAATTTCGGCGGCGATCCCGGCAACGTGATGATCTTCGGCCAGTCGGGCGGCGGCGGCAAAGTGAATACGTTGATGGCGATGCCCGCAGTCAAGGGGCTGTTTCACAAAGGGGTGGTGCAAAGCGGTTCTTTGATGAACGCGGCTATGAAAGAAGATTCGGCGAAGCTGGGCGCGGCTGTGCTGCAGCAGCTGGGATTGACCGCGGCGCAAATCGATCAGATTCATGAGGTTCCAGTGGATAAATTGATTTCGGCGGGAGCTGCCGCGGTGCGCAGCCTCGCTCCCCCGTTCCAGCCCGGCGGCACTTTCCGTCTGCCGCGCATCGGCTGGCAGCCCACCCAGGACGGAACGAATCTACCGCAACAGCCGTGGGATCCCACGGCGCCAGCGATCACGGCAGACGTGCCCCTGCTGGTCGGCACGGTGTTAAACGAATTCTCCACGGGACTCTACGACCCGAAACTGCCGACGCTGACCGACGCGGAGCTGCTGGCCCGCGTGAAAGCGCAGCACGGCGACAAAGCCGAAAAAATCATCGCCGTGTTTCGCCAGGACCATCCCACGGAAAAGTCCGGCGATATTTTCTCGCGCATTTCGGCGGCGCCCGTGCGTCAGGGTGGCGTCACGCAGTGCGAACGCAAGGCCGCGCAGAAGACAGCGCCCGCATACAATTATTGGTTTACCTGGCGGACTCCGGTGCTCGACGGGCGACCGGGCGCATTTCACTGCTCCGAGCTGGCGTTCGTGTTCGACAACACGGATCATTGCGCTCCGATGACCGGCGGCGGACCCGGTCCGCGCGCTCTGGCAGGGAAAGTGAGTGATGCATGGATCAGTTTCGCGCGGAACGGCGATCCGAACCACAGCGGGCTGCCGCACTGGCCTTCCTTCACCGCCGAACAGTGCCCCACGATGATCTTCGACACGGAGTGCGTGATGAAGAACAACCCGGACGGGGCCGAGCGGAAAGTTTTGGCCGAAACGTAGCAGCGTCGCAATCCGCAAATCATCGAATTTTTGCGCCGCCCGCCGTATTTTTATGCTCGAGAGAACGCACGGCTGGACAGTTTCTCCGGGGGCGTACCGGTCTCCGTCGGAAGCTCGTCGCACGATATTCGCGCGAAAGCTACGATCGCGATTTCGCGCTAGGCAGGTTATCCGGAGGGGACGGCCGGTAGTGACTTGCGTTTTGCCCTTGCGCAACGAATGCGATACGTGGAAGCTTGTGCCACATCAAACCCAGATCGAGATGAACGCGCCAAGCCAGGAATCGTCGAACGATACGTCCGCAGCCACCGGGACCGTGCGCTATACAGGCGCGCTGATCACCGTCACCATGCTGTTTTTCATTTGGGGTTTCTTGACAGCGCTGAACGATATTCTGGTCCCCCATCTCAAGCCGATTTTCGATCTGAACTACAAGCAGGTGATCCTGGTTCAGTTTACATTTTTCTCCGCATATTTCTTGTTCTCGATTCCGTCGGGGATGCTGATTGATCGCGTCGGCTATAAGCGAGCCATGGTCACCGGCCTTGCGATCATGAGTTTCGGCGCCGCAATGTTCGTTCCCGCTGCCAAAGCCCCTTCGTTTCCGCTGTTCCTGGCGGCGCTGCTCGCGCTCGGTGCGGGCATCACGCTCCTGCAGGTCGCGGCGAATCCCTACGTCACGGTTCTCGGGCCCGCAAAAACTGCATCGAGCCGGCTGAATCTGACTCAAGCGTTCAATTCACTTGGCACGACCATCGCGCCCTACTTCGGCAGCATGCTGATTCTGAGCGCTGTCGCAAAACCTGCCGCCGAACTTCACGCCATGCCGCCGGACGCGTTTCAGGCCTACCGTTTGCAGCAGGCTGCGTCGGTGATTTTGCCCTACATCGGGCTGAGCCTCACTTTGCTCGTTCTGGCGGTCATCATCGCCGCGGCGAGGCTTCCCGGCATTCCCCAGGCGGTGCGCAGCCACACGTCGCATGAGAGCGACGCCAGCGTCTGGAAGCGACGCCATCTGGTGCTCGGCGCCGTTGCAATCTTCGCCTACGTCGGGGCGGAGGTCGCTATCGGAAGTTTCCTGGTGAATTACTTTGGCGTCCCGGCGATCGGCGGGCTTGCTCCGGACCGCGCCGCGCGGCTTGTCTCGCTTTACTGGTTCGGCGCGATGGTAGGGCGTTTTATCGGAGCGTGGGTTTTGCGCTACGTGCGCACCGGAATCGTGCTGGCGTTCAACGCCGTTGCGGCGTGCGCGCTGGTGCTTTTCTCCGTGATGTCGTCAGGCCACCTGGCCATTGGCAGCATTCTGCTGGTGGGATTGTTCAACTCCATCATGTTCCCCAGCATATTTGCGCTGGGCGTGGCGGAACTAGGTCCGCTCACCGGCGACGGCTCCGGAGTATTGAACATGGCGATCGTCGGAGGAGCGGTGATTCCGCTGCTGGCGGGAGCGCTGGCGGACAAAATCGGTATCCAGCATGCTTTCGTCCTGCCGGCCTTTTGCTATCTCTACATTTTGTATTACGCGCTGCGCGGGTCGCGGCCTACGGTCGTCGCGCGCGCATGAAATGGACGGGGGGGGACAATGCAACCTCGGTCGCGCGAAATGGCGCTCGGCACGATAAAGCGATTCGGGCGAGCGGCGTGCTTGCTGCCGGCGGCGCTCCTCGGCTTGATCTTCCTGCCGGCGCGATCCAGCAACTCCGCTGAAGCGCCGGACGATGGCCGCGCCGACGCAATCCTGGCGAAGATGACGCTCGAGCAAAAGGTCGACTACATCGGCGGCGTCGACAATGTCTACCTGCGAGCGATGCCGGAGATAGGAGTTCCGGCGCTGCGGATGGCCGACGGGCCGATGGGAGTTCGCAATTTCGGACCAGCCACGGCGATGGCTGCGGGTATCAATCTGGCCGCAGCCTGGGATCCGGAAATGGCGCAACGCGTGGGAGAACAGATCGGCCGGGATGCGCGCGCGAAAGGTGTGAATTTTCTTCTCGGGCCCGGTTTGAATATTTATCGCGCCCCGATGAACGGCCGGAATTTCGAATATTTCGGCGAGGATCCCTATCTCGCGGGACGAATCGCGGTCGGATATATCGAAGGCGTGCAAAGCGAAGGCGTGAGCGCTACCGCGAAGCACTACCTGGGAAACAATTCCGAATTCGACCGGCATAACGTTGATTCGATCATCGACGAACGCACCATGCGCGAAATTTATCTGCCGGCTTTCGAGGCTGCCGTGAAGGAGGCGCACGTGGGAGCCGTCATGGATTCCTACAACAGGGTGAACGGCGAGCATGTCACGGAAAACGAAACGCTCAACACGCAGATTTTGAAGCGCGAGTGGGGATTTCAAGGCGTGGTAATGTCCGATTGGTTCGCGACCTATGACGGAGTGGCCGCCGCGAAAAGCGGCATGGATCTTGAGATGCCGTCGGGCATGTTCATGAACCGCAATGCCCTGCTGCCGGCGGTGAGGGACGGCCGGCTTGCCGAATCGCAGCTCGATGACAAGGTAAGGCGGATCCTTCGGCTTGCCGTGAAGTTGCACTGGCTCGATCGCGAGCAGACCGACGCATCAATTCCCCGCTACAACCTGGAGGGCCGGCAGGTGGCACTGGAGGCGGCCAGCGAAGGAGCGGTGCTGCTGAAAAACGAAGGCAACGTGTTGCCGCTCGACCGTCGCGTAATCAAAACCGTCGCGGTGATCGGCCCGGATGCGTTCCCCGCTGTGTATGTGGGGGGCGGAAGCGCGGGGGTAAGGCCGTTCAGCGCCGTTAGCATTCTGGAAGCTCTTGCGAATACCCTCGGCCCATCCGTGCGCACCACCTATCGCCGCGGAATTCCCGATTTAACCGAACTCGCGCAGGCGACGAGCTTCACAACTGCCGCCACGGGAGGCAGTGCTGGGCTGCTCGCGGAATACTTTTCGAATCCGAATCTCCAAGGCGATCCCGGTATTCGCCGCACCGACCTTCACATCAATTTCGGCACGGATCCGAATGCGGATCTCGACGCGTTAGGTATGTCGTACCCGGCCGGTCAGGCCTCGGCGCGCTGGACCGGTTATTACACTTCTGCGAGCTCCGAGCCCTACGACCTGTTTGTCGAAACCACCGGTGAAGCCGGCGGCGCCTATCGCGTGTACGTGGACGAAAAGCTCGTACTCGACAGTTGGAAGGACGCGCGCGCGCTTGTGGGCGTGGCGGCCGTGACACTCGACGCTGGCTTGCACAAAATTGTAGTGGAGCATCGCGGCATGCCCGGCTTCCTGGGGATGCGATTTCGATTGGGCATCGTACGCCAGAACGGTTACGTAGACGCGACGACGGAAAAAATGGCTGCGGCAGCCGATGCGGTGATCGTGGCCGTCGGCTTCGACCCGCAATCGGAAAGTGAAGGCGCCGACCGCACGTTCCGCCTGCCACCAGGGCAGGATCAGTTGATTGAGCGCGTCGCCGCGCTGAATAAGCGGACCCTGGTGCTGATTACCTCGGGCGGCGCTGTGGACGCCACCGCGTGGATCAATCGTGTGCCAGCGGTGCTCGAGAATTGGTATCCGGGTCAAGAAGGCGGCACCGCGATCGCCGGTATTTTGACGGGCGACATTGATCCGTCGGGCCGGCTGCCGATCAGCTGGGACCGCCGCTGGGAAGATAATCCCGCGCACGACAGCTACTACCCGGCGGAGGGAACTGACCGCGTCGAATACAGAGAAGGAGTGTTTACTGGCTACCGGGGGTACGAGGGCAGCGGCGCGAAACCGCTCTTCCCTTTTGGCTACGGGCTTTCGTACACGACGTTCGGCTATAAGAATCTCACGGTGCGCCCGGTCGCGGCTGCGACCGGCGCTAGCGGCGAGGGAGCTTCCGATCCTGAGCTTCGCTACGAAGTTGCGTTTGACGTGACAAATACGGGACACCGCGACGGCGCGGATGTGGCGGAGGTCTACGTCGGCGAGACTCATCCCTCCGTGCCGCGGCCGGAACGGGAGCTGAAGGGATTCGCGCGAGTGAATCTGCGCGCGGGGGAGACGAAGCGGGCGAAAGTGTTGCTCGACGGGCGCGCTTTCGCATTCTTCGACGCCGCCGCGCACGAATGGCGCGTCGATCCGGGAGAATTCCCAGTTTTCGTCGGCCGCTCGGTCGACGACATTCAACTGACGGGCAAGATCACGCTTTCGAATGCGCAAGCCGCGGCTGGAACTACAAAGCCGTGAGACGCGAGATTCACTCGATTCGCCCGGCGGTCACGTAGACGCAAAGCCACCTTACCCAGGACTGTTCCCAGCAAAGTGTTCTCCCTGAAACTGTGTCACCGGTGCGTACTCCCGAACCGTCTGACCTTATCTCTCGATCAGGATTTGTCTCGTCAGGTCATCAAGAACGCGGGAGAACTCACCTACAGTCAGAGCCGGCCCGTAGCATTCCTTCCCGCATTGCAAAACAGGCAACCACCAAGAACCCTCCTCCACGCGGAGAGAAGAGAAGAGGCTAGCGCTGGAACCTGACGACAATCCTATCAGCGTCTGGATGGGGTAACTTGGAATTCCGTGTGTGCTCAGAACGATGTCGAATTGCCATAACCGGAGCAGATTTTTCACCGCTTCTAAGGAACCCGCAAAGTGGCATTCGCAACCACGCTTTTCGAGAAGCTGCCTGATCAGTGAAAATGCCTGAGGACTATCGCCTACGAGAAGAACCCTGATTCCATCGCTACCGTCCATGCAAACCTCCACTCTTAGTTGCGATCTCCGACATGGCCGCCCCCACCAATCGCGGTGTCGAACGAACGGATCGCTGTTCGGCGTGAATTAGAGAGGTTTTCAGCTTGCCGAATACTTCTGGGCCAGATCTCCCTCCGCCTGCAGCCAATCGTCCTGGTCCCAGCCGTGTACGCCGCCGCGTTCAAGATGTATTTCGTAGGCTCGCTGCCGAATCTCCTCGACACCCGGGGTACCCGCGAGCTGTGGATGTCGCTGTTCAGGTTCCAGAGTCTCGTGCGCCTGGTGCTTTTCGTTTTCTGTACCTGCGGTTGCGGCTGTCGCCTTCATATCTTCTTCGTCTCCATTTGACTTCTCCCGGAAAAGACATCCTCCCAAGCTCTCCTGCAGGTTGTCATGTGCGGATCGCTTCCGATAGTGCACTGCGTTTGCCAAAGATGCTGTAATGGACAGCCGACTAAGTGATGGAATATCGGAGAGCTTCTCCTAGCCATGTGCGGTCTTTGAGAGAGGGTGTCGGCGCTTCGACACTTCTCTCGACAAGTGTCGAGCACTTTCGACACCCAGAGACTCACCACGCGTCCGCGGTCCATCGTTAGCTGAGACTGCCGCTCAGAGATTTAGACCTTCAAACGCCTCAGATTTTCCGAGCCGATTGGAACGGGGCATGCATCTGATTCGGATGGGGGCGGCGCATGTCGAACGACTTCGAATCCAAGGGGAGAATCCTGCGAAGAATCATAATGGGCTCGCTTTAGTGCCCTCAAATCTGAGGCTTTTCCCTAAACGCAGCTTGAAACGCCGAGCGAGAGTTGGCGAACGAGACGTCAATCCGTGTCGCTAAATCGAGGTTGAATAGCGGTTTCGCAAAGGCGATACTCGACTTCGGAGGTGTCACAAATGGACACTTCACTGCTCCAGGAACAAGCACTCAACTCTCATGTGTCGTCGGTCGCGGCGCCGGACCTGCAACGCGAGCGTGATCGACTGAAGCTGCTTTTGGACATGACGAACGCCTTGATTTCGAATCTAGAGCCTCGCGATCTGCTTCGAGCCATCTCCGCGAGCATTCGACAAGATATGCACTGCGACTTCGTCGGTGTGTGGAGGCCGGACGCGGAGCGCCGTTACTTGCGCCAACTCGTAATGGATTTCCCCGAGAGTAACGGAGTTATGAAGGAGGGTTTACTGCGCCCCATGGAGGGTTCCGAGATAGGGGCTGTGTTTAATACCGGCAAGCCATTTGTCGCAAGAACAAAAGCCGATATCACAAGCGAGTGGTCAAGTCACCTTGTTCGGGCAGAAGCCATCGAGTCTGGTTGCATTCTTCCTCTGATCAGCCGGAACCGAACGCTTGGCGTTCTAACACTCGGCAGTCGGACCGAGAACCTGTTCAGCTGTGACGACGTTGATTTCCTCCTGCGGGTGGCGGCGCAAGTGTCGATCGCCATCGAGAACGCCTTGGCCTACAAGGAAATCGCAGAGTTAAGAGACAAGCTTGCACAGGAAAGGCTTTATCTCGAGGAGGAAATTCGCACGGCGGCGGACTTCGAAGGGATCATAGGTCAGAGCGCAGCGCTCCGGAAAGTCCTGCAGCTGGTCGAGACCGTGGCTACAAGTGATTCCACCGTGCTCCTTCTGGGAGAGACCGGGACCGGAAAGGAGTTAATTGCTCGTGCGATTCACGATTGCAGCCGCCGCAGGGATCGGACCCTGGTAAAGCTCAACTGCGCCGCAATTCCCACGGGGCTGCTGGAGAGTGAATTATTCGGGCACGAGCGCGGCGCCTTCACCGGCGCAGTCACTCAGAAGATCGGCCGGCTCGAACTGGCCGACCAAGGCACGCTTCTTCTAGACGAAGTCGGTGACATTCCGCTGGAGCTTCAGCCGAAGCTCTTACGCGTGTTGCAGGATGGAGAGTTCGAGCGGCTCGGCAACACGCGAACGATAAAGGTCGATGTTCGGTTGGTGGCTGCGACCAACCGGGACCTGGACCGGATGGTCGAGGATAGGCAATTTCGCAGTGACCTTTACTATCGACTGAATGTTTTCCCCATCCGCGTTCCTCCCCTGCGTGAGCGACCGGAAGACATTCCCCTGCTGGTGCGATACTTTGGTCAGAAGTACGCTCGCCGCATGCAAAAGCGAATCGAAAGCATTCCTGCAGCGGCCATGCGAAAGCTGACGCGTTGGCACTGGCCTGGGAACGTTCGTGAGCTACAGAATCTTGTGGAACGCGCTGTGATCCTGACGCGGAGTAGCACGTTAGCGATTTCGGTACCCGAATTGGGGAACGGCGGGGTGAATCTGTCTCCAGCAAGAGCCGGAAGCCTCGATGAGCAAGATAGGATTGTGCGCGTTCTCAAAGAGACCAAGGGACGGGTTGGCGGCCCCTCCGGCGCCGCAGCCCGCTTGGGCCTTAAGCGGACAACCTTGATCACCCGAATGAAAAAGATGGGTATCGATCTGCGAAGGATGCCGTAGTCTTCCTTGGGGAGTTCGACACTCCAGGGCTCCACCCCAATTTGCTCGGCCAGAATAATGAAGCGGAACGTACGGCGACCGTGGTCTTCGCCGCTAACGGGACATGGATTCCGCGGTCAAACCCTGCGGCGCACTCCGACGGTTCCTATTCACCGCACTTCGACGAGTGCGAGCGACACGTCGTCGACCGGCGGCCCATTGCCCCAGGCGGAGACGCGATCGAGGATACCCTGCTTCATTTCGCTGAACGGCAGAGATGCCGTTTCGCGAACGAAACTTTGTACTCCGTCTACCTTCAGCATTTCGCCGCGTGAATCGAAGACGTCCGTGATGCCGTCGGTGTACAGAACGATGCGGTCACCGGGCTCGAGCCCTGCGTAAAGCGTTGCATCGGCGTCCACTGCGTCCGGCAATGCTCCGAGAATCGTACTTCGGGATGGGAGCAGGCGAGGCTCGGCTCCCGGTTGGACAATCATCGCTGGAGGGTGTCCCGCCCCGGCGAACTCCATCGCCCGACCACTGCGGTCAATACGGGCCGCCGCCAATGTGACAAAGAAGCCCAGAGGGCCGATATTCTCAATCACGAGATCATTCAAACACCCGAGCACATCAACAAGCGCTGCCCGATGACTTAGTTGTGTAATCGTTTCCGCGTAGATGCGGTTGGCGATGAGCGCGGAGCTGATGCCGTGGCCAGAGACATCACCAATCAGCAGATCGAGGTATTCTTCGTTCATCGGCCTCACCACGCCGAAGTCGCCCCCAATGGCGTGCGACGGATTGTAGAAGGTATCGACACGCAGGCGTCCCCAGAGGAGGGGTTTGGGTGCCAGGCTCTGTTGTACTCGGGCCGCCAGTATCAGGTCTTGCTCAATTTCTACTTGATGATCTTCGGGCCGAGCGTTTGCTGCACGAAGGTTTCCTTCGGTGTATTCCTGTTTTGGAATATCCGTCAACGTCGCAACCGTGAAGCGCTTTCCGCCAGGTTGGCGCATAACACGTACGCTCACCGCTACGGGCAGTCGTCTGCCGTCCTGGGTGGGCAGCAGGAACGCTTTGCGACCTCGCGCTGTCTTATGGGTTTCGATTCGAAAGCCGTGGAGGCGGGCACAGTCTTCAGCTCCCAGATTCAGATGCTGCGCGTCGCGTCCGATGATTTCGCTGCGCAGCATTCTGGTCATTTCCTCGAAGACCGAATTGACAAAGAGAATCTCGCCGAACTCGTCGGCGATGATAACGCCGTCATTCAGCGTTTCGAGAATGGGCTCCAGCTGTCTGAGCCATTCCGGCTTTTCACTGTTCACCAATTCTTTCGGCTCGCTGAGGCCACGCACATGTGGCTCCTTTCTCCTAATCCGAGCTGCCACAGAGGCGATCCAGCACGAACTTGACGTACACGTCGCTGGCGACAAGTTGTGCTCCTTGTTTCGACATGGACCGCAACATCCGTTCCCCGCACTTGTCGATGAACGTGACGTCATCGAGATTCACGATGCACCGGCGCCTCCGCAGCGCGCGGCGTGTCCTCTTCCAATTCGTTTTCAGTTCATTTACCCAAGGCGTAGCGAGACGACCTTGCAAGATCCATCGCTCCACCGTCGCGGTACTGGTCACTGTGACTTTCAGCATTTCTTCCTTCTTCCCCACACTGAGGGAATGCAAGTACAGGGCCAGACGATTTGATATCCGTCAGACGCGATGATTGTCTAGGTGCCTGAAGCAGCAAGCGGTTTAGGTGAAGAGCATCGGAAATAGTGACTGAATTCAAGTGTCGCAGACGCTCGACACTTGTCGAGAGAGGTGTCAAGAGCTCCGACACTCCCGCGTCGCATCGTAAGCTCAAAAAGCCGAGCGCTCTTGTCTTCAGTCAGTTGCCGCGTTCTGGGTCGGGGCGAGGTTTTGGCAGGAACGGTGCACTCTTTGCCGGCGTGGAAGGAGGTCAGACATATTGAAGCTGATCTACTTCCAGCAAGGAGAGGTCATGCCTACTTCGACGCCAACACCAGTGCGATCACTGCCGGCATGGCCAGCGCAACCACTCCGGCTGCATACCCGCTCCACGATCTTCTGCAACGGCGCCCAATTCCTCCCCGCCGGCGAGGGCAGAAAATGAAGCCCCTTGCACTGCCTTCGCCGGCCTTCCCCTTGCATCTTCCGACTTGCCGCTGATGTCGCCGCCCACGAAGCAGCCCACCGATAAATGGACCTTCGGCGCACGGAAAGGAAAAAAACGATGACGATGCGGACGGTTTTTGAAAATCGCGATTGCCGTGGTCGCGATAGCAGCCGCGGTCGGACACGCACGCCGATCGAGCAGGAACAGGCAACCGATCGAGCCTGGCGCGGGCAGGAAGCTGCGCGCTTAAGAGTTGGGGCGAAAGGAAGATACGGTGAACTACAGCTTAACGATATCGCTCCGAGCACTTTCTGATTGCACTCATTCCCCGAGACTCGACAACGCCGCAGAACGTCTGACGAATCCGACGGGCCCCTGGCGCCCGGAGTGATTGAGCGATGAGCGCGACACTCTCGCTTGGTGCGCAGCCTGTCACCTGGCGTCCAGCGGCCAATCCCTGGCTCATCGCCGTGACCGTCTCTCTTGCGGCATTCATGGAGGTGCTGGACACGGCCATTGCGAACGTGGCCCTGCCTCACATTGCCGGAAATCTAGGTGCCAGCAACGATGAGAGCACCTGGGTGCTCACGTCCTATCTGGTCGCCAATGCAATTGTTCTCCCCATCACAGGTTGGCTGGTAACCCTGTTCGGACGGAAGCGCTTCTTCATGACCTGTATGGTTATTTTCACCGTCAGCTCGTTGTTTTGTGGAATCGCTCCCAGTCTCGGCCTTCTCTTGCTGTTCCGAGTGCTCCAAGGTGCCGGCGGTGGCGGGCTGCAGCCGATGGCGCAAGCGGTTTTGGCGGATACGTTCCCGCCGGAAAAGCGAGGCTTGGCATTTTCTATCTATGGCATTACGGCAGTCTGTGCTCCGGCCATTGGGCCGACTCTCGGCGGTTGGCTTACCGATAATTTCTCCTGGAGGTGGATCTTTCTCATTAACTTGCCGGTTGGTCTTCTGGCGCTGGCGCTCGTCTTCCGATTGGTCGAGGACCCTCCCCACCTCATTCGCCGCGAGAGATCCACAATCAAACTGGACTACGTAGGATTCTCTCTGCTCGCATTGGGAGTCGGCGCCTTGCAAATCATGTTGGACAAGGGCCAAGAGGACGATTGGTTCGGATCCAGTTTCATCGCCACGTTAGCTGTGACCGCTGGGACGTGCCTTGTGAGCCTGATCGTTTATGAGTGGTTCCAGAAGGATCCGATCGTCGATGTGCGTCTCTTCAAGAATGCGAACTTCGCCACTGCGAACATGATGATGTTCATGGTTGGAGCGGTTTCTTTCGCGACAACCGTCCTGATGCCTCAGTTTCTTCAAACGCTCATGGGGTATACGGCGGAGTCGGCAGGGATGGTTCTTTCTGCCTCAGCGTTGTTGCTTTTGATCGAACTACCGCTTGTTGGCAGGCTGATTGGAAGATTTCAGTCGCGTTATCTCATCGCGTTCGGTTGGATCGCCTTGGCCCTAGGAATGTATATCTCCACGCAGAGGATCGATTTGCTAATCAGCTTTTCTTCCGCCACGTTGCTGCGAGTCGGCCAATACTTGCCGATGGGTTTCATCTTTGTGCCTGCTACAACAGCTGCGTACATCGGAATCACAGACGATAAGAGCAACGCCGTCGCCGGATTGGTGAATTTCACGCGGAACATTGGAAGCAGTGTCGGAACATCAATCGTAACTACCATGATTGTGCGGCGATCACAATTTCATCAAGCAACGCTGGTTACACGTACGAGCATGGGGAACACACAATTCAGGGGAACAATGAACGGCGTTGTCCAGCAACTCAGCCATGCAGGACTTAGCCAGCACGGCGCGCAGGCTCAGGCACTCGCCCGAATCTACGCGGCCGTTCAGGCGCAGGCGGCCGCTCTGGCATATATCGACACGTTCTGGGTGCTCGGTATTGCCGCCACAATCATGTTTTTCCTGTCTTTCGTTTTGAAGAAGAATGATCCTCGCGCGAAGCGCGGATCCGTGCCAGCACACTAACGCAATTGATCCGGCCCTCAGCATAACGACGTGCAGGGTCAGAGGTTGGCGTTTGCTTCTGTGTGGCCGATAATCCGGGTGGTCGCCAGACCACGCCCTAGGAAATCTTGGGGACTCGCGTCGTGCCCATCCTCCGAAAGGAACTCACCGCACAAATCGAAGGCCGTTAACGAGGCGGAGGGCGTGAGATCTGGCGAAATCACAAGTTCACGGCTGCAGCGAGCGAAAGTTAGAGAGACGTTCCGTCAAAGGATGACAAGGACTCGACCGCGACGGGCGGGATGATCCACTAGTTCGTGGGCACGTGCGATTTCCACGAGCGGGAGCCGTTCGCCGATTTCGAGGCCGGGCCATCCTCCTTCAAGGGCGGAGTTGATATCCCGCGCGGCCTGCATCTTCGCATCTCGGGGGAAATCGTCGCTGCCAAGAAAGTACACGCGGATATTCTTGAAGACCATTTGCCAGAACGGAATCTTCGGAGTCGCGTTGTCGGTGGCGTAAGTGGCGATCGAGCCATCGTTTTTCACAAGCTCGACGTCGGCGTCGACATTGGCGCCGAAAGCCACTTCGACGATGTGATCGACACCCTCGGGCGCGAGTGCTTTCACGCGCGAGACCAGATCGCTGCCGCTCACGATCACTTCTTGTGCGCCGGCGTTGCGTGCCGTAGGCTCGTCCGACCTAGACCGCACCGTGCCGATCACCCGCGCTCCGACATGCCGCGCCAATGCCACCGCGCAAAGTCCAACGGATCCCGCCGCGCCTTGAACCAAAACTGTGCGCCCGCGAACGTCACCGCCAACATGAACCGCGCGATGTCCCGTGATGGCCGGAATGCCGAGACACGCACCCTGCTCCATCGAAACCTTGGCGGACAGCGGTGCAACGTGATCGACAGGCGCGACCGTAAATTCCGCCGCTGTGCCGAAGGCGCGATACGACTGCGCTCCATAGCACCACACATTCCGGCCGATCCATTCCGCGCTGACACCCGGGCCGATCTGGTCGATTCGGCCCGCGCCGTCGCTGTGAGGAATTATGCGGGGATACAGCATGCCAACGCCGAATGCGTCTCCACGCTTCTTGATGTCGCCGGGATTGACACCCGAGGCAGCGATGCGAATCCGAACTTCTCCAGCCGAGGGCGTCGGGTCGGGCATTTCGCCGACTTGCAAGACCTCGCGAGCGGCGCCCTGCTTTTCGTACCAGGCTGCTTTCATCGAGGTTCCGTGAAAAACGTTAACATGTCCGGAGGCTTTACACGTACAAGTCGAAGGGACCTGCGGTCATGGTCGTTTGCCCGAGCTCTATGAGGTACCCGTCCGGGTCGCGCATGTAACATCGCAACTCCGTGGCGTGGACTTTCGGCTCGGTGATGAATTTCGCGCCGCGCGCACGCCAAAGGTCGTAGCAGAGCCTGATGTCCGCCACACGAAGGTTCAGAAATATGTTCAGAACGTTTGGATCGCGCGGCGGCGAAGCGAAGACTTCCGGTTTGTCGTCGGTCGGGCCGCCACCCCCGTTGATCGTGAGCCAGACATTGCCAAGCCGTAGAAATGTCGGCTGGCCCTCGCGCAGCACCGTAGCACCGAGCACGTCGCGATAGAAGGCGACCGATCGCTTTATGTCCCCAACGATAAGCGTATTTGTCACCACAAACTTCAATTCGCCACTCGGATCCGGTCGAATCGACATGTTGGCACCGTTCTATCCCCCATTTTAGTACTTGTCGTCCCAGCGCACGTAAAGTATGGCCGTGCGTACGTGACTCTCCATCCAGACGTCGAGGCCCGCTAGGCGATTGATCCAGCGCGGCTGTAATTCCTTGATTGAATCGCTTGCGATACGGTCCAGGACAACCTTGAATAGTAAGAATTTGTTGTCGTACCCGACGATCTTTGCGGCTTCGGCTGCCACGGCGTTTTGGTCGAGGTTGTTGTGGACTCTCTTCACGGTCTGATAGACGTCCATTGTGAATTCTTTGGTGATTTCTACGTCTTTCTTGGATCCGGTGGCCGTGAGATGGCCGCCCGTGAACGTGTCGAAGTCGTAGGCCATCAGCTCGTCGAAGACTTTCATGTACTCTCCGAAATTCGCCGTGATGTCGAACCCCTGGAACGGCGCGTAGCCCGGAGTGACGCAGTCGACGGCCATCATGAATTTCGCCGACGGCACGTAAATGAAGAGATCGCCTTCGACGGAGTGATAGAAGTGCCGTGTAAGCTCGACGGTTTTTCCGCCGAGGGTGATCGTTTTCTTGTCACCGAAGACGACATTCGGGATCAGGCGGTTCGGATCGTTTTGTTCTCTCAAGAGCGCTGCCACGCCCTCGACAGCGACGATTTTCAGCTCCTTGATATCTTTGAACGTGGCCGAGCCGCCGATGTGGTCCTTGTGGGCGTGCGAGTAGACGAGATATTTGATTGGCCTGTCGGTGACTTTCGCGACCGCCGCCGGGATGTTTTTTCCGAAACTTTCCGGCGCATCGAAGACGATGACTCCGTCGTCCGTGACGAAAAAAGCCGATTGCCACATGTTGTCGGAGATGACGTACACGCCGCCGCCCATGCTCTTGACGGCGTAGCCTAGTTTGGGATCGACGTCGAAAAACTGCGCTTTCACCGACGGCAGAATCGGAACGTATCTCGTCAGGTCCTCGTCGGAGGATTGCGCCACTGCCGGAAGGCACAGAGCAAACAAAACCGCCAGAATCAGAATCGCGTGCTTCATGTCCCTCCCCTGGGATTTCGCCGCTCACGCCGCCGACCGCGACCGCCGCAGCAAGCGAAATATAGTCCTCGGCGATTTACCCGAATAGAAGGAGAATCAAGAAGCTGTTTCCCATTTATGGGACAGTTGGCAGATCAAAATTGCTTGCCACGGCGAATGTGGCGCGAATAAATAGCATGAGGGAACGAGTGGTCGATCGTGGCGGACCTGAACTCACTGATAATCTTTGCGCGCGTGGTGGAGGCGAACAGCTTTTCCGAAGCGGCGCGCCGCCTCAAGATGCCCACGTCGACCGTCAGTCGCCGCGTCGCGGAGTTGGAAGACGAATTGGGCGTGCGCTTGCTCGAACGCACGACGCGCAGACTGCGTGTGACCGCTGCGGGCGCCGAAATGCTGGAGCACGCACGGCGCAGCGCGGAACTTAGCGACGCAATTGACAACATCGCTTCGAATCATCTGACGAAGGTTTCGGGGATGCTGCGTCTTTCTGCCCCGCCGAGCATTTCGGAGTCGCTTATCGCTCCGCTGGTTTGCGTTTTTCAGGCGGAGTATCCCAACGTTCGCGTTCAGATCTTGATCACGGAGAGGATTGTCGATCACGTCGAGGAAGGCGTCGACCTACTGTTCCGTATCGGCGCGCTGAGGGATTCCACTTTGGTCGCACGGCGAATCCTAAGGTACCGCCATCAAGTGCTCGCGAGCCCCGCGTATCTGAAAGCGCGCAAGCGGCCGGCGGCGCCGCAGGATCTGCTCGATCACCGCCTGCTCGCCTTTTCGCGCTGGCAGCCGGAGAACCGCTGGACCTTTTTCCACGTGAACGGTAACGACACCACAACACTGCGCTTTCAGCCGTATCTTTCGATCAACGACTACGCCGGAATCGTTCCCCCGCTGCTCGCGGGCGTCGGCATCGGGGAGCTTCCGCCGCTCGTGCGTCCGGAACTGCTGCAAAAAGGACAGCTCGTGGAGGTGATGCCGAAATGGCGGCTGCGAACGTTTGATCTCTGGCTGCTGCACGCCGGAAACAGGCATCCGTCGCGCGCCGTACGCGTGTTCACCGAATTCGCCGCGCGAACCGCGCCGAAATTGTTTCCGAAGCTTCCCGTCTGAGTCGAAAACAGCCGACCTGACCGACGAATGCTTCATTGTCACGGCAAACTCACTCACGAAACTTCTCGCCGAACATGGGAAGACCGCTCTTTGATGACTCACGGCTGGCCTCGTCTTGAATCACATCCCAGTGTTCCACGAGAATCCCGTCTTTCATTCGAACTATGTCCGCCACAATCCAATTCACGGGCAGTCCGAAGTCCGAAAATCGCCCGTGCAAGATAACAAAGTCCCCTTCGGCCAATACCGTTCGTGACTCATACCTAAGGGTTGGCGGAAGGCTCTTAACGAGATTGAACAGGCCATCGCGACCCGGCGGGATATGGGCGCTATGTTGGATGTAGTTGGGAGACCAATAACGTTCAGCTGCTTCGTAGTCACGCTTATTGAAGAGCGTGTCGAAAGCTTCAAGGACGAGTGCCTTGTTTCTCGATTCAATCGTCTGACCCATCTTTGTTCTCCTTGTGCCTCGGTGAGATCTCTTTCCCCGATTCGAACCGCCTGTCAGACGAGGCTGTCTGAGTATCTAAAGTGACAGCCCGGCTCCGCGGTCACGACTGCATCGACGAGCGCTTGGGCAATTGTCGGAGCGGGATTGACATGGAATCGTTTCGGAAGAACGGGCGCAAGGAAATGTAAAAGCTTCAGCACGACGCTCTCGGCAAGACGAGCTTCATCGCGCTCTCCTTCGATAAAGCCGGGCCGCAAGATGGTGAGTGACCTGAAGCCGATCTCGCGAATATCTTGTTCGAGTTCACCCTTCACCCTTGCGTAAAAGAGGGACGAATCGACCGATGCTCCTATGGCTGAGACGAGTGCGAAGGTCTGTGTGCCTGCTTGGTGAGCTAGCCGTGCAAACGACAACGGCAGATCGTGATCGACCGAACGGAAGGCTTCCTTTGATCCTGCCTTCTTGATCGTTGTGCCGGTCGCGCAGATGGCAGCGTCGGGCCCCCACCCGGTCACCTCTGGCAGAAGCAGCTCCAACTTTCCGGCGACCGGGTTCATCAGCTTGTCCTGCTTTGTCAGCGGTTTCCGGGTTGGCGCAATGATCTGTGTGACTGCTGGCTGTGCGAGAGCCTGGGCCAATGCGTTCCGACCCACCAATCCCGTTGCTCCGATAATCAGGACCTTCATGCCGAACACCCGGTTAAGCTGCGAACTGTTTCAGGTGATAATCCACGTGAATCTGCAAGAGCTTACCCCACTCCTGGGGCGTCATCTTGCCGAACATAGGATGCGGCTTCCAGGCATCGGCAGTTCTCGCATTCCAGGCGGCTTCTAAGATCGTCAGCAGCTGTGCCTTTTCGTACGCGAACTCAAACCTCTGCGAATGCCGGACTTTAAAGCCCGTCGGGAGCCGTAGGCCGACTGGTTGCTCCGGAAACCAATCGACGAGAATCCACTTAAAGAACGTCCGCGAAGTCAGGTAACTTTCGTCCGGGAGATCGTAGAAGCCCTAGCGAGCCTCCGCACGCCAGGTTGAGGTGGTGAAGCATCTGGTCAACCTCCATGGTCCCCCACTGACGCGGGGAGTCGGGCGTCACACTCTGTACACGACGGCGATACTCCTGCCGCTTCTCCTCCGTGAAAAAGAGATTCCCATCGACCTGCTTCACCCGGAGGGCCCGTGGAATATAGCGGACAATCGTTGTTCCTGACAGTAAGAGGTTCCGGGTAAAGAGGGCGTGCAACAGGTTCATAGACTTCTTCCTAGTGATCCTCGTAGATCGCGACTCTTAGAGACCGCTGTGCAACGCCGCCTTCTAGTACGCGAACCATTGGTTGATACAGGCGGCGAACGTGCCGCCCCGTCCTTTTACAGTGATGTGATCATTCATTGTGTTCTCCTCACGCGACGACATTTATCCGCGCCCCCGTTTGTTAAAGCACGATCCGTCGGCCCAGATCCCGTGGCAAAACACGATGCTTGGTTTGGTTTGCGTAGGTTTCACATGGTTCTCCTTTGGTTAAAAATTTACTTCTCGGATATCGCGGAGGCGGCAGCCTCTTCGATGAGCTTGGCAGTTTCCTTCGGGTGAGACATGTAGGCTACGTGGCTGGCATTCACTTCGACCGTCTTGGCGTTGGCGCGCTTCGCCATCATCCGCTCCTGATCCGGATTGATCGAACGGTCTTCGGTGGCCACCATGTACCAGGTCGGCTTGTGCTTCCAGGCGGGGTTCACAACCTTATGGGTGAACGAGTCGGTGGAGATCGGCACCTGCGATTCGGCCATGAAGTGGGACACGGCCGGCGGAACATCCGCCGCGAAGTCGGCCGCGAAATGCTCCTGTTCTATCCACCAGTTGCCGTTGCTATCCGGCTTGAACGCCTTGGAGGCTTGCGGCAAGGCCTGTTCGATCGACGCACAACTGTCGCCTTCATCGAGAGCAAATGCGGCAATATAAACGAGCGCCGCAACATTCGGATCGTTGCCGGCCTCGCTGATGATGGACCCGCCATAGCTGTGGCCCACCAGAACCACCGGCCCGCCCATGGCGTCGATTGCGGCCTTCGTGTACTTTTGGTCCTCGGCGTAGGAGGTCTCGGGGGGCTGCGCTACCGACACCGTGTAGCCATCTTTCTCGAGGATCTTGGCGACGGCTTCCCAGCCGGAGCCATCGGCGAATGCCCCATGCACTAGAACCACGTTCTGGGTGCCGGCTGGCGCCGCCGCAACTCTAACAGTCCTCTCCAGCAGCAGACTCGCGCCCATCAGCGTCCCAGCGAGCATTACAACCCCGTAAATCTTCTTCATGATTTTTCCCCTCTCCAGTTTGAGCTTCAATGAATCATCCAAGTTCCGGATGGTCTTTCGGTCGGATTCTCTCCTGCAGCATCCACTCCCTGATGTAGGGCGAACAGTGCAGGATCGAGACCCCTGCCGACTCACACGCGTTGAGAAAATGAATACCTTCGATATCCACGAGATCGAGTTCCTCCAGATCCAGCGTGACGCGCGGTCCCCCACGCTCGACCTCAGACTTCAGCTGATCAAGGTGCTCAGATCGAAGCTGCCCGCTCAAACAAATTCGTATTTCGCGCTTGCCGGCGACTCGTCTGATCTTCAGCGTCATGGCTCTCTGCTCTGAAGAACACAGTCGAAAGAAAGCAAGAGCCAAGCCATTTGCAATTCGCCGCAAGAATAGAAGTTATCGTTTTGCAGGGTCCTGAATTGTCAGGAATTCCTGTCTGATCAGGAAAACGCGACAGTTAATCTGTCTCCGAGGGGATCAGTCCTGCGCGGTTTTGAATCGATATTTGTTGATTCTCAAACGCTTGATCTTCGAGTCCAAGGTCTGTGCTGGCAGTCCGAGTTTAGCTGCCGCACCTTCGGGCCCTGAAATTCGGCCGCGGCTTCCTGCCAGGGCGGCTTCAATCATTTCCTTCTCCTGCCTCAAGAGTGCGCGATCCAGCAGATGGCGCCGCTCCGGATTTTGCGCCGGCTCCCGCTTCAACCACGTCTCGTCGACAGCTAAGGTGTCATCCTCGCTGAGGATCACGGCGCGCTCGATTACATTTTGTAGTTCACGGACGTTCCCTGGCCATCCATATGCCTGAAACGCTCTTAGGAGTTTCTTGTCGATGGTTCCGAACCTCTTTCCAGCTCTCTTTCCAAAGCGATCGATGAAGTACTCAACCAGCAACGGAATATCAGCGACTCGCTCGCGCAATGGCGGCATCTGGATAGGCACGACATCCAGCCGGTACAGGAGATCGCGGCGAAACTTGCCTTCGGCAACAAGCGCGTTCAAATCGCGATGCGTTGCCGTAACCACTCTCACGTCGACCGGAATCGGCCGGTGGCTGCCAACGCGCTCGATTTCACGTTCTTGCAGAACTCGCAACAGGGCAATCTGGATTTCCGCAGGTAAGTCGCCGACTTCGTCGAGAAAGATCGTACCGCCGTTGGCCGACTCAAAGCGCCCCATGCGGAGTTGCGTCGCACCCGTAAAGGCACCTTTTTCGTGACCGAAGAGCTCCGACGCAATCAAAGAAGGCGGGATTGCGGCGCAATTCACGCCGATAAATGCACGATCAGCCCGATTTGATCGCTTGTGGATTGCACGAGCAATCAATTCTTTTCCAGTGCCTGTTTCTCCCAGAATCAACACGGTGGAATCAGACGCTGCCACCTTGGCGACTTGGCGAAGCACCTTTCGCAGCGCATCCGAAGATCCCACGATGTCCTCGAACATAGAATCGCGATCAATTTGTTCTCGCAACGCCAGATTTTCGTTCCGAGTCCTCTCTTCGGTTCGGACACGGTCGTCGATATCCGTGCCAGTTGCATACCATCGAGTGACTTGTCCGCGCTCGTTTCGAAAAGGGTTGTACTGAATCAGGAACCAGCGGTATTTACCGTCCTTCCCGAGCGCTCGATGCTCGAATTCGAACGGAAGACCCCGTGCGAGAGCAGCCTTTCGCTCGTTTCGAAATCTTTCAACGTCCTCCGGATGAAAGATTCTTTCCCTAAAATTTGGCGCAGTCACATCGTCAGCAGTAAGGCCCGTATAGTCGAGAGTCGCCCGATTGGCGTGGGTCGGCAAACCGAAAGGGTCCTGGACAATGATCGTCTGCGGTATTGCGTCCGTAATCTGCCGAAGCTCGCGTTCGTCCAGCCGAAGCTTCTCTTCCGTTTGCTTGAGGGTTTCGATATCAGTGCTCACTCCGTACCACATGACGATCTTCCCGGTTTCGTCCCGGTATGGTTCCAAGCGAATGAGAAACCAACGAAAGCCCCCATCATGACGACGCATACGCGCTTCAACGTCCCCCCTTCACCCGAGATCAATAGTTCCCGCCACTTCTGCATTAACGACGGCAAATCCTCCGGATGGATTGCCACCTGCCAGCCCCAGCCTTGTGATTCCTCTAGAGAAAGACCTGCATATTCGCGCCATCGTTGATTTACGAACTCCACGGAGCCGTCCGGATGAGCTGACCATGCAAATGCGGGAATTCTGTCAACAACCAGGCGAATGGCCAGCGACTGTCCAGATCCCGAGGGGCCACCTGTTGCAGATGCCATGTGCGGATTATAGTCCGGAACACTCTTCTTGCTGCTTCCCCGACGCGCCGGAACGGCCAGCGGTCGAGACGGCCCGCTGGCTTTCCGGAATACAAAAACATGCGCAAGTCATTTCGAGATTCACTATTTCGAAATAAATATCTGCTCTACAGGAATCCCATGAGACGAAAGGCCGCCAATTGTCATCTAACCAAAGTCCAGTGCCGAACTTCGCTTGCCGCGTTCGTTGGGAGCATTGCGTTGCGAAATTTTACGATTCGCCTGCAAACCTCTCCCGGCAAAGATGTCGGGGAACCTGTAAATTCCCTGCCTCCCGTGAAAAGCCCGTTAGAGCCGTGGGCTAGCGGCGATACGGTTCCGCCTACGTGGACCGTTGAAGTGGCCAGCTTGGCTGACGTCAACAAGATCATCGACAAGAAACTCGAGGAGCTTACCATTCGCATCGCGAAGCTCGAGGCCAAGCTCAGGCGTGCCGAGGAAGATTCCGGCGAAAAAGCGGGCCAGGCAGAACACCCGAAAGACCGACCCGATTCTGATAAAGCATCAGACGAAAAATTCGAATCCACAAACGACCCGGACAGGAAGGTGGAGGCGAAGAAGATCGCGGAGGAAAAGCCGGAAGAGGACAAGCCAGACCAGGATAAGCACGAAGCCAACGCGAGTTCCGGCTCGAAAGCTGAATCCAAGAAATATTCCGGCGAGCAAGAGCAAGAAGAGGCGCGCTCTGACGGGAAGTCAGACGCCAATAAGGCTCCGGACGAGAAGTCCGAAATCGAAGCCACTGATCGGCGCTCTTCGGCCAAACAGAAGCCGGAAGAGCAGGCCGGCGGAAAAGACAGCTCCGCCCGGCCGGCCACGAAAAAGGACCCAGAAGCACAGTCCGCTATTAAGACAAAGTCAGATACGCCGCCGAGGTCCGAGAAGCAATCAGTGGACAACTCTGAGCAAAAGACGAATGCCCGCAACAGGCCTGAAAAATCAGATGCAAGAAAGCGTTCCGACGAACCGGCTGGTTCCGACAGCCCGAAGAAATCGCCAGCCGTCACGAAAAAGTAGGACGTAGGCCGTGGCCCGGAGAGCGCTTTGTTCCATTCTCTGCTTGCAGAGCAAGTTGAAGTTCGCGGGAACTTGGCAGCTCCGTAAAGGATGCTTGCGCAGCAATACTCAAGTCAAAGAGGTGATCCGGGCGGATCATGGGGCCGTGAGCAGGGCGTATATCCTGACGAGAACGACTCAGGACGGACCTTTAAATCCAATCTCTATGGCTCTTAGATTTGGCCCTGCGAGTTTCTCGCTCGTTCAAATTCTCCTTGGAATCCGGGTAGAATTCCTTCCAGGATACTCGTCGTGCGTTTCGCCACGATGCCGAGCAAAGCTCCTCGCAGAGCATCTAGACTGTTTCAGATCGTAGTGGCCAGCTTGCTCGGCGGTCGGGCCGAAGTCTTAGAGATCGGGCCATCGTATTCGACGGCATTGCCCGACGGTCGCTCCGCATAAACCTTCCCGGGTCCTGCACGTGTCACAGTTTTCGATGGGAACGGTTTCCGATTTGTTCGACCGCTCTCTTATCTCCGAGCAGAGACCGGCGTCCGGGGAAGGGGACGGCGCTCGAGTCCCCTTCCCTGGTAGCTCACTAGAACCCCTCTCCCCGTTCTCACTGTTCTCAAGAAACACCATCGTCGCGCATCGGGAGTCTACCGCTTGACTCGTGATCCGCTGCTCGAATTCATGATAATGCTCTAAGAGCTCGAGGACGGCGGCGCAGGCTTACAACTCTAGTTCGGCAATCAACTTTAAGAGTCGAAGAAGGGTTGTGCGTTCTTCCGGAGTCAGTTCTTTTCGGAGTTTATCGTCAGCGGCTATCCTCGTATTGATCAGGCGTTTCCTGTATTTGTATCCTTTTGGCGTCAACGTAATGTGAATTGCTCTGCCCGATTTTGCTTTTCTCTCCGACACAAGCCCTTCCTGAACCATTGATCTAATGGCTCGGTGCACGACAGTCCGGTCGGAACCGAGAAGTGTGGCGATTTGATTCTGATTGAGCGCGGCACCGCGCCGGAGTGTGGATAGGATGAAGCCACGAGTAGCAGAGCACCGAGTTTTTCGTTCAAGTCTCTTCCCGACGGAAAAATAGGCTACAGAAACATGGGCAAGTACTGAGTCCCTTAGAATATCTTGGGGAATATCCTTCCTTGGAACGATAATCATAGGACGGTTACCGTGGCATCGAGAGATCGCCGCCACTGAGGCGGTTCCACATAAGCAGGCGATTTCTTCCCGATTGCAATCACCATCACAATTTCATGATACCGGGTTGACAGCCCGAGAAATCTGGAGAGTCTTCGGTCATCAAATCCTTCCATGGGGCACGTGTTGAGTCCCAGCGCTTCGGCAGCGATCATCAGGTTCTCACAGGCCAACGATGTACTCTTCGTCGCCCACTTTAGCAAGCCCTGTCGAAACACTGGTGGCATCCCGATCGTCTTCCACAAATTCACCAGTCGAAAAATCACCCACTTGACCGCACCAAAAATGCCGAACGGTCCTGGCATGAACAGGATCCGGCCAATCTTCGCCGTCCGCTCGTAGTCTCGGACTTTGGCGTGGCTGAAGCCGTTTCTGCGCATCCACTCCAACTGGGCTTGCGAGGTCGCTGTCAGCGACCCGATGTCGGCCACTGCAACCACGAGCGCCGACGCCGTTGCCGCAGGCATCTGTCCCAGGCAGAGTTTCGCCGCAGTTGCCTTTCCCGGCGGCGATTCCACCCAAAAGAACCGGTACGGTTGCATATTGAAACTGGAGGGAGCATGGCGGGCTGCATCGAGGATTTGTTCACGCAGTACTTGTGGGATTTCGACCGGCTCAAAGGCCTTAACTGCTCGCCTATGGAAGAGTGTTTTCAGGGTTTCGCTCATGGATGCCTCCTCTATGTTGCTATTACAACATATAAATGTTGCACACGCAACATGCAAACCGCAGGGCGCTATGATTCGGTCTATGCTGCGGTACTTAGAAAACGATTCGAGCCAGAAGTCGGCTTCTGCGGAAACCGCGCTTTAGGATTGTGGGCGTATAGCAGGCAAGCCGGAAATTACTGGCGGCGGATCAGCGTTGACCTCCGAGTTGGAGAAGAATTCTCGGTATCAGCAATGAAAATCACAAATTCGGACGGTTGCAGGGTTTGCGGAAGTGATTGACAGGTTGCGGCGGCCTGATTCGAACTGACGAAATCCTCTGTCGGCGGCGCACCTCCTGCCCTTGAGCCAGGCGCTCTCATCTAACGCGTGTACTGACTCTGCGCGGATTGCCAAGAAAGGAGGTGAGCCATCCAATCGCTCGGGCATTGTCGGACCTAACTTTGACTCAAATTCTCGGACCAAATAGGCAACGAGCCGTGGGCTTTTGACGCACGATAATCAAATCACCTTAAATAGTCGTTAGGGGACGACCTGCTCACGAGCCAGGTGCCCTACGAACTCCGCCAGCCAAATCCGGCATGTTTGAGGCAAATTCTAAGAAGTGAACCCCTGATTGAGACAAAACTATTCGGTACAGCCTAATCTCAGAGCACAAATACCCGGAAATTCCTTGTTGAGCAGCCCCAAAGCACCCCCTAGGGGCCACAAAACGTCACCCGACCCTACATCAGTCGGCTCACATTCGCTTTGGGCTGAGTGTTTCTTGTGGAATCCTTCTGGAGAGTGATGACGGAGGGCAGAATGCGAACCGGCCTGTCAGTGTTCGATACAGGAGTGTCTCAGTCTAGGGGTTCACTCCATGGACTCGCGAACAGTAGGGATGAAACCAGGCAGGAAACTCAAGACGCTGTCTCGAAAGTTCGTCGTCATATTTCGTGCGATCCCAACCCGGGACAAATCATGGGCGGACTCAGTGGAAGATTGAGCGCGGCCCTGGTCACGCGGCGAATCTGGGGCAAACTGGTTCTTGGGAAATTCTTCTCAAAACTTAAGCGTAATGTGCTGCAACTCTTCTGGATCGCCTTTAAGTTCATGGGGACCCGGCGGAAGATCATTGGCTTTCAGTATGTACGAAAGGATGTCTCCATATGTTTCCGCGCTCAGGCTACCCGGATTCCCTTGTGGCATCGTCTTCGTAATCACCTCGAACAATTGGCGCGCAGTATGCCCGGCCCATTCTTGCTTGAATGTGCCTCCAACCAGCGCAGGGGCTGCACCTTGACCACCAAGACTTGCCTGGTGACAAGCTGCACACGTCCGTAAGTATTCCGTTTTGCCGCGCTCGGCTTGTTCGCTTTTGTAGACACCCTCCAACGTGGTCACGGCGTTTTCGGCTGCGATACCCGACGATGTCGGCATAGGGGTCCGCCCGCCGACAACAAATGTGTACAGTCGTCCATCCCCCGAGCGGCCCGCAAGGACCGAAACGTATTGCTTTCCGTCCAGCATATATGTAATTGGACTTCCAGTCCCCGGATCTAACTGGACTTGCCAGAGTTTTTGACCTTTGTCTGCGCTAAAAGCCGCGAAGTGACCATCTCTAGTCGAGCAAAACACGAGGGCCCCTCCGGTTGTCATCGTGCTTCCGGTGACCTCCGGAACTTGCCAAGCCTCCTTCTGTACCGTTGGATCCCAGGCTACCAAGTAGGAGCCGGTTGGGCGATCCGGAGGGGGAGTGGTATTGCGTTGCTTGAATGATGGTCGCGGAGGCCAGTATCGATCCATATAGAGACCAGTATCGAGCCATCCAGGCTGATATATGAATTCAGCGCGCTCCTCCTGGAAGAAAAAGCTGTTGTCGTTTGCCGGAATGTACGCCAATCCGGTACCGGGATTGAAAGACATCGCCGGCCAGTTATGCGCGCCTAAATTGCTGGGGGATATAAAGGTGCCATCACCGTCGTAACGTGCGAGCGTCCCCGGGGCTTCGATCGGACGCCCTGTAGCGGGATCGAGACCAGTGGCCCAAGTGACATATGCGAATGGACGAGCGGAAAGAAAATGTCCGCTTCTGCGGTCGAGTACGTAAAAGAAGCCGTTCTTGGAGGCTTGCATGATTACTTTCTGCAATTCCCCCTCGATCTTTACATCTGCCAGAATGAGGTCTTCCGTGGCGTCGTAATCCCATTCGTCACCGGGCGTCTCCTGGAAGTACCACGCGTAATTCCCTGTGTCGGCATGGACGGCAATGATCGAGCAAACGTACAGATTGTCGCCGCCGCTTGGGCTTCGCCAATTCTGGTCCCAAGGGCTACCGTTGGCGGTGCCAAAGTAAATTAGGTTTAAGTCTGGATCGTAGGTGAATGCATTCCAGGCATTTCCTCCGCCGCCGAGTTTCCACCAGTCGCCAGTCCAAGTTTTGGCGGCGCGTTCGAGGAATGGATCTTCAGATGGTTTTGAAGGGTCGCCAGGGATTGTGTAGGTCCGCCAAATCTGCTTGCCAGTCTCAGCGTCGTAGGCTGTGACGTAACCCCGAGTTGCATAGTCAGCGCCGGCGTTGCCAATGACGACCTTGCCGCCGGCGATGCGTGGCACACCGGTGACAGAGTAATCGGAACTCGGATCGGTGGTCTGGACTGACCATACGACTTTGCCTGTGTCTGCATCGAGCGCTATCAGTCTTCCGTCCAGAAGGCCGACGTATATCTTTCCATCGTACAACGCCACGCCTCGGTTCACAGGAGCGAGATTAGTGGGACCAGTTTGGACCTGTTGGGGGTTGTTCGCTGAGCCACTGGCAAAATTATGATGACTAATATGCGGGTCGTAACGCCACCGAAGCTTCCCGGTCCTGGCGTCAACAGCAAATACCACATCCCAAGTCAGAGATGCGAAAAGTGTACCGTTCCACTCAATGGGAGTCGCCTCAAGGGCACCTGGCTCGGACCCGGTGTCATAATACCAAGCCAAGCCTAGTTGATTGACGTCGGTAATATTGATTTGGCTGAGCGGGCTGTAGCGCGTCTCAGCATAATCTGCACCAGTCCTCACCCATTCCGTGCTATGTGAATCCGCGCTTGCGGCAGGCTTTTTGCCAGCCGATGCCGGCTGGTTCTTGAAGAGGTGAAATGTTACCAGGATAACCGCCAAGGCAGCGCAGCCCCATCCCGCACATCTCAACATTCCGATCCCCGCTCGCAAATATGCGTATAGTGCGTTGACGTTGACCGCTTTCTCAGGAAATGAGTTCTTTCTTCACGCCCGTAAACTCCTACTAAAGGAAACAGCGGCGCCAGCTAGAAGATTGCAGGCGCCGCCGGGGTGGGGGATGTGCTCCAATGCTCCGCAGGTTACGAGATCGGCAGCTTGATCAGCTGAGCGGGATTTTGCTTAAACATCTTATTGAGCTCCGGCTCGGTGAACCCAGCCTCTCGGAAGGCCTTGGCCGCTAGTGCGAGGCAGTCGCCATGATTGAGGCCGCCTTGGAGCCCGGCATCGCTCGAGACGAATGTCGAGTTGGGACCGATTTGCCGAGCGGCGTCCAGAAACCGGGTTTTTTGTTCGGGAGTAGGCCCATCGAAGCCCCAGGTAATTTCGAAGAATGCGCCCAGCGAGGTTCCCTCTTTCAGCTGATCAATGGTCATATTGTGGGCGGGCGAACTCGCCAGTGGATGGGTCATGATGATGCGCTGCACGCCACGCTTTTTCGCCTCGTGCATGATCAGTAGCGCTTCTTCGGGGCCCACATGACCGGTCGCGAGCGTCAAATCGTTCTGCGCAATCAGGTCGAGCGACTCGAGCACTTCAGGCACGAGTTGGCCATCCTTGGCGACCCTGACGAAGGGACGGCCCTCTTTCCGATACTTGACCTCGTACTCCGCATCGTGGGTCGGCATCCACACAATCCGGCCGTAGTTCCCCGGGACGGAGACCATGTACCGAATTGCTTGCGGGTTGACCCCACCGATCGAGAGGTCGAACGCGAGAGCGCCAAAGACTTCAATCCCCTGTGTCCCGTACTTCCGGGTGAGATAGGCGTACCCGGCGGTCTCCGCGTAATGATTCTTGAACACGAGGGCGCGCATACCCCGATCCTTGCAAATTTTGGCGATTTCGAAAATGTCCCACTGGCGTGGGTAGGGATCGGGACTACCATGCGCGTGCAGATCTACCGCACCCACCAACGCGGGATCGATGAGATGCTGGTCAACCGACGGCGCCTTGGACGCGCGCTTCTTAAAAAAGTCGTTGTCCCAATCTGACTGAGACACGCCCGGGCGGATCGTCGGATCAACCGTGATAACACTCTCCTGCTGGCCGGCGCGGCTCGCCGCGTGCGCTGCAGTGGAGGTAAATCCGGCTGCAACTGCGATTCCCGCAGCCGCTGCGGCGCCCTTCATGAACCTGCGCCGATCTGTTTTCGGGTGGGACGAACTATCGGTCATTATGAGATCTCCTTACGCAGCCTGAACCAGCGAACGGCTAACCGCCCTTCTTTTCCCCGGAAGCCGCTCGCCGAGCTAAATCTTCTTCATGAAAAAGAAGATAGGGTGATAGCAAGACGACCTCCTGTTTACAATTGAAAAAAATTTATTTATCGACTGTCTCGTATTAAGGGTTTGTATTAATTGGCAAATGCTAGCTGGCATGAGCTGACGTCCCGCTTCGACACAATCGAAGATCATCCGCTCCAATTCCCGCGTCATCGCTTTGACGGTTGTTCTAATGGGCCAAGCACACTCATCGAAAGAACTAGCCGCCAGTTAGTTTGATTTACCATCTTGATCTACTAGAGGGAGCCACAAGCCGACCCACTGCTTATTGCCGACGACCCGGGTCATGTGCCCTTTGCCCGTACCGTTTTCGACGAGCAGAATACTGCCGGGCTTCAGAATGATTTTCTTGCCGTCAGCTATGTCGATCTGGCCGCGGCCGCTCAGCGTGATCAAGTACTGGCGGCGCTTTTCCACATGCCACCCCACCGAGAAACCTGGCCGCGTGCGGTGGATTTCGACAGCGTTAACCGGCAGTAAGTTCACGACTCCGTTTGATTCAGCGGGGAGATCGATATCCTTCGCATAGGCCTGACCGTCAGGGCCGGTGTATAGCAGCTGAATGGTATAGGGCCCGCGAATTTGAGGCCGAACCGTTTGGGCCGAAAGCTGTGGGGTCCACAACAGAGTTAACAGGGCCGCAGTGCCAAAGCCCAGAGTCCGCCATGCCACCGATTTCATCGAGATCCTCCTTGTTGTGTCGAATGGTGCTTCATTAAATGCATTTTTGAAGACTGGATTATTCGCTGCCAGATGCGCCCGCGCCATCGCGCAAGCTCGGTCTCAGCTAACAACGCACATAGGCACATAAAACTTCGGCCGTCCGCATCGGCATTTTCCGCCGCAGCATACATCGCCTGGCACCTCCGAATTAATGCAAACACGTAATACAAGACAGCCGATAAATAATTTTTTTTCAATTGTAAACAGGGGGTTGTCTTGCTATCACCTTGTCGACGACCAGCTGCAGGGAAACCTCTGGCGTAAACTCTGTGTTAGGCAGCTAGGTATAACGCAATGAATTCATTAACTATAGCCGAAACCGAGCGTATTGCCTTGATGCATGCCCCTAAAGCTATGTGATCGAGCGGAGGCGGTATGTTTCCGTGCCGGGAAGTGGCTCTGGCAACAGGCGGGTTTCATATTCGGGTCGGAAGCCCATGCCTCTGCACCGGTCCCAGTTTGCAGCGAAACCGCGCTTGATGATTTCTACTGAGCCGACCAGGCTCCGCGCGGCGAGGCGCTTGCAATGTGTTAGGGGGGCCAGCGGGCTGCCGGCGGACCAACAACCCCTCACCGGCGGCTCAGAGACTAAGACGCCCTAAGAACGGCTCCCTAGCGGCTTCTGGGGTGCAAGGAATATAGTGCCTGAATCTTGCTTTTCGCGACGAGCGACGGAGGAAATACCAAATGAAGGTTCCCGATGAAGACAAGGCAAAGGTGGAAGGTGGCGCGAACGCCGACCGAAGGAATTTCATAAAGGACACAGCCGCCATCAGCTTGCTGGGCGCAGCGGGTATGGCGTCCGGGCTCGTGTCGCCGGCTGCGGCGAGCCCACAAGCGCCGGCCCAGGCATCACCAACCACGGACCAAGTGGACTGCCGATTCCCAGTGGCCTTCGAGAACTCGCTGCCGCAGGGGATGCGCCTGTTGACTCAGTATTTTTCAGCCTTGAATCGACGCGATCAGCGCGCAATGGCGGATGCGTTTCACTTTCCCTTTGTCACTTACGAAGGAATTGACACGGTAATCGTCGAAAGCGCGGATCAGCTGCTATCGAGCCCTCCCCCGTCGCTCAACGTAACAGGCACAGGACAGCACAAGATCCGGCAAGGGTCGTACGACATCCTGGACCGGATCGAACTTCTGCTGTACGGGCCATGCGGAGCTGGCTTTGCACTCGACTACAGCCGCTACCATCCTGATGGCCACAAGCTGTTCGCAGTGTCCGGCATATACGGCGTCACCAACAACGATGGGAAGTGGGGCATTGAGTATATGTCCACTATCTTCCGGCCGGCAGATCAGGTTCATACGACTTGGGATGCCGAGGCCTTTGCTTTGAGGTCCATACACGACAGCTACCGCGATCACGACCTGGGACGAAAAACCAGCAACGCGACGCAGGTCATGAAATCCTCCCAGGCTCCCGGCAAGTGGGCATCTGTTTCGCTTGCCGCGGGCTCGACGAAGTTCGAGGGCATTAAGAGTCGCCTGCGCGTCAGAGAAATTACTCCAGAGCAGATCCTAGGTCCCACCGCCGCGGACCTCGACAACGCCAGAAAAAACCAAGCGAGGTTCGAAGAGTTCTCTGGAGGAGGACTCGGCAAGTGGTTCCAGTCGCTAGAGATTCCGAGCGCGCGGGTGCTAAGCGCCGACATGGAAAAGGCGCATGCGGTGGACGGTTTTAGACGCTACCTCGAGGACGGCACGCTCGTGTCGGAAGCAGTTTTCATGACGGTCCTGCTCTATCGCGATCAGCATTGGCAGCCGATCGACGGGCCGGCCATGTTTTGCTGTTCGCTGGTCCACAATCTCGGCCCGGGTCCAGTGTACATGTGAGGGGCTAGCCTGCCGGGTGATTGACATGCCGGTATGGCCCGAGTTCCAGAGGCCCGCTTTTTGAACGGCGAGACCGTCTCGCCGGACGTTAGCCAGTGAAAGGTGAGCCTTGTACACGAGTTTGGATCTGGGTTCTCAGCTTCCTAGGTGGCGCTTAACGGATTGCTCCGGTCTGTCCGAAGTTTCGACTGGGCCGGCGCGGCGGCAGCAACTGTCCGACGTGCGGAAGCCTGCGGCCATGCGCGAACACTTTCCACCATCTTCGGGCCGCGACAGGATCCAAGGCCTTATCGATGTTCACTTTCATTCCGCACCGGACGTGTTCGATCGCTGCATGGATGATGAGGGTGCCGCTTGGTTATGCAAAGAGCGCGGCATGGAAGCGATTGTGCTCAAGAATCACGTAGTTCCGACGGCCGACCGCGCGTGGTTTGTTCGAAAGCACGTCAATGGCTTGAAGGTTTTCGGCGGCGTCGCACTTAACGCAGCCGTCGGCGGGATCAACCCCGATGCTGTGCAGTGGATGTCGCGCATGCAGGGTGGTTACGGACGTTTCGTCTGGTTCCCCACGATCGACTCCGACCATCATGTAAGGCACTTCGACGACGGACCCGCAGGAATAAAAGTATTGCAGCCAAGCGGCGACGTGCTACCCGAAGTTTATGAGGTGCTCAAGATCTGTGCCAAACATCGGCTGGTCGTGAACACGGGACACCTGTCGCCCGAAGAGGCCCTTGCGGTCATCGCCGCGTCCCGCGATGTCGGGGTTGATCGCCTCATCGTCACACATGCGCAATTTGAAATAGTTCACATGTCGCTCGCGCAAATGAAACAAGCGACGGCGATGGGAGCCAAATTGGAGATCTGTGCCGTTGGACCGCTCATGGGTGCGCACTCCCATCTCGAATGGATGCGTGCCTGGCGCCAGGTGAGTATTTCGGAAACCGTGGAGGCCGTTCATGCCATCGGCGCCGACCACTTTGTTTTGGGAACCGATCTTGGACAGGCGGGGAACCCGTTGCACGTGGACGGTTTGGAGATGTTCGTGAACGACTTGATTCATGGAGGCGTGTCGTCGGATGAAATCAAACTCATGGGTCGCGAGGTGCCCGGTGCATTGCTGTTGGGTTGAATCCACGGCCCTTCACAATGCAGATACACGAAACGAAGCTCTGCAAGTATTCGGCTCGAAGGTCCGACGGCCATTCTAAAGGAGGTTATTTGTGCCCCGCATTGAATCGGTATCGGTTTGCGTAGTTCGTGTTCCGTTGGATCGCGTCACGTCGTTCGCCACTCGCATCGTGCATGCACGCGATTATTGCCTCGTGAAAATCCGCACGACAGACGGAGTTGAGGGACTCGGTTTCTGCTACGGTGGGAGCGCCGCAGGAACCATTGTGCGCGTCACAGTGGAAGAGCTTCTCGCCCCGCAACTCATCGGGGAGGAATCTACCCGAGTGGAAGGACTGTGGGAAAGATTGTACCGCGACGCTTTGCTGCAGGGGCGCGCTGGAAGCGCGATGCGAGCGATCAGCATCCTGGACATCGCATTGTGGGACTTGAATGCTCGCGCCGTTGGGCTGCCGCTCTACCGTTACCTCGGATACTGGCCGAATGATTCCGTTCCTGCCTATGCGAGTGGCGGCTACTATGTGGATGGAAAGACGGCAAAGAAGCTCGGGGAAGAGATGGCTTCCTATGCGGCGTGCGGTTTCAAGGCCGTGAAAATGAAGGTAGGCCGCTTGACTCCACCGGAGGAAGAAGAGCGGGTCCGCGTCGCTCGTGATGCGGTCGGTCCGGATATACTTTTGATGTTGGACGCAAATAATGCATGGGCGGACCTTCCGACCGCACTTCTCTACTGCAAGAGGTTCGAAAAATACAATCCATACTGGATCGAGGAGCCGTTCAGTCCCGACGAAGTGGACAACCACGCAAGACTGTCAGCAAGCACGAGCATTTCGGTGGCGACAGGAGAGATTGAAGTAGGGCGCTGGCGTTTTAAGGAGCTGTTGGATAGACAGGGAGCCGCAATTCTGCAGGCCGATGCTGCCGTGTGTGGAGGAATCACTGAGTGGCGCCGTATCGCTCATACCGCAGCAAGCTACGGAGTAACCATCTCCCCGCACTGGTTTCACGATTTACATGTGCACTTAGTCGCCTCTGCTCCGAACGCACGGTACGTGGAATTCTTTCCGGATGATCAAGTATTGAACTTTCGCCGTCTGATTGACCGCCAGCTCGAAGTAAGGAACGGGGAACTCGTATTGCCTAAAGAACCTGGATTGGGTTTTGACTTTGACGAACGCGCAGTCACGAAATATGCAGCACACAGCGGGTGCGTGTGGACCCAGGTCAAGTGATCAGGGCGATCCCGCAGGAGCCGGATCGAAGTAATCTCCGGCGATTTTACTTCGCAAAGCTAGCGTGTTCGTGACCAATACTAGTGACTCGGCTGACTATCTCCTTTGAGCCAATCCTACTAGGCGATTCAGAACGGAAGCGATTCGAGTTCATCTAACTTAGCGGTGAAGCTTTTGCCTGCCTCTAAATAGCAGTCAGTTTCCCTGCAGCGATTCCGACAGCCAACGGTTCTTTCGGCTGTATTCGACCAAAAGGTCGGCAAAGCTTTGCGCGGAGGGTGTGAGGGAGCGCTTCTTCTTGCGGATCAGGCCGATCCTGCGAACGAACGTCGGGTCTGGGATAGACCGAAATTGCAGTTCAGGAAAAGAATGCACGTTGCTGGCCTCAATTACCAGAGACCCGAGAAGCGTGATTCCCAATCCTGCCCGAACCATGCCTATTGCGGTAGATGTGTATGAAACTTCGCAAGCCGGAGTTACCAACCGACCCCGCGAGACAAAGGCACCGTCTAACACCGTCCGCGAATTGCTTTCCGAGTCCAGGAGGACGAGAGGGTATTTGGAAATGTCATCCAGCGTGATTTTTTTCAGTTTGGCAATGGGATGCGATTTCGGAAACACAGCATGTATCTTGTCGCGGTACAGTTCGGTGAATTCGAGGTCCGGCCAGCTGGGGTCCACGTCACTAATTCCGAATTCGACATCGTCCGATCGAATCATCGCCATGATGCGCCCGCCCGTAGAGTCTTTAACGACGAACGAAACCTGGGGATGTATCTTTCGAAAGTCGGCGATGATCGTAGGGAGATGAGTCGTTGCGAAGGAAGGCAGGCACCCCAAATGGATGAGTCCCTTCCGTTTGGCGGCAATCCCCCGCGCGTTTTCGACTACGGATTCAAACTCGACGAGAAGATTCTGGAAGACCGGAACCAGATCATGCCCAGAGCGCGTTAGTCGCACATGCCGTGTGTTTCTGTCGAACAACTTTAGGTTCAAGAATTCTTCGAGCTGCCGCACCTGTACCGTGAGGGCGGGTTGTGAAACATGGAGAAGTTCAGCCGCTCGTGTAAAGCTGTTGACGCGCGCCACCGTCAGAAACGCTTTCACCTGCATGATATTCATGAATGCCTACGACCCCAATGTTAACGCCGGGCCTATCTCACGCGAGCCAGTCTAGTCGAAATGCCTCGCCTCCGCGAGCCAGTATTGCCCTTTCACCGAACGAAATTTGGCCCGTCTTGTCCTTCGAAGAGCGTGCCCCGGCGCTCCTGGCCGACTGCTGCGAGCACGGACGCCAAAACCAGAGAACAAACTGCGATGAGTGCCATCGCATTTGCGTATTCCGTATAAAACTGCGCTAGCACCGCTTCGAGGTAGACAACTGCGCTCGAGAGCAGCGCCCCGATCTGATAGGCGAATCCAGGCAAAAACGCTCGCACCGAACCTGGCGATAACTCGGCAAAGTGGGCGGGAATGACGCCCCAGGCACCCATGACCGCCCACTGCATAATGAAGGCGCCGAGGACTAACGCCGTCGAAGAATGCGCATATGCCCACAGCGGTATCACCAGTATCCCGCACGAGAGAGCACCAATAATGGCGCGGCGCCGGCCCCAACGATCCGAAAAGTACCCGACCATGATGCCACCTAGAATGGCTCCAAACATCGATACACCCACAATCGAAGAGCGTTGAACGACATTCAAATGCCACTCTCGCTCAAGAAACGTAGGATACATGTCCTGCGTTCCATGCGCGGCAAAATGCATCATGGTTAGGAAGACCGACATATAAACCAATAGCTTCCAATTCACACGCAGGTCTCGCTGCAGATCACCCCAGGCGGGCCTCTTCGATTTCTTCCAAACTTGGGATTCTCTTACTCGAAAGTACACGAAGAAAGCCAACAACAGGGCGGGTACGCTGCTGACGAAGAACAAAGGGCGCCATCCCCATCTCACGGCGACGAAGAAATAACCGACTGCCGCGAGTATGCTCCCCAGAGCGTAGCCCTGCTGCAGCAACCCCGATAGGACGCCCCGGCGCTGGATCGGAACTTTCTCCATCGCCAGAGAAGCGCCAACGCCCCACTGTCCTCCCATTCCGATTCCAAACAGAGCGCGCACAACTATGAACATTCCGTAGCTGTGCACGAGGCCGGTGAGGGCTTCGGTTGTCGCATAAAACAGAACATTGACTATGAAAGGCAGCCGCCGGCCGTAGCGATCTGCCCATAGTCCTATGACGATAGCTCCCACGGGGCGAAAGGCCAGGGTAGCCGTGATTGATAGTGCGATTCTGGCATCGGACTCGTGGAAGGTTTGGCCGATGGAGGTAAGGCAGAAGACAACGAGAAAGAAATCGAAGGCGTCAAGCGTCCAGCCGGCAAAGCTTGCGATCAGCGCCGCTCGAGAGTCCCTTAAGTCTCGATTGCGGGCTTCTGCGGGAGTAAAGGAACCGCGTTCTCGTGTCGAAACTACATCTTGCGCGGCATTCTCCACTGGCTGCTGAGAGATTTCTTTCACATTGGGTTCCGGTTTAATGAACAGGTTGAAGGACCAACTTCTGTACTCGCCAGTTTAACAATTCCGCCACGTACAGCGTATTCTCCGACGGGCACGCCATTTCGTGAATCCAACCGAATTGCTTCAGTTGCTTGCCCGATTCGCCCAACACGCCGAGCACCTTTCCATCGAGCGTCATTTTGTAGATTCGCCCCGGATACGCGTCCGCGCTGTAAAGGAACTGGTTTGGCCCGGGAGTGATGCAAATCGCCCAGGGCGAGCCGGGAGCCAGTGTTCCCGTGGTCGCCGTTGGCTTGGCGCCAATCGCAGGACGCGCGTTCGGCGGCACTGGCACATCAATGGTGATCTGCCGCAGGAACTTTCCCTCGCCGTCGAACACCTGTATCCGCCGGTTGCCGCGGTCCGCCACATAGACGTTGCCTTGCGCATCCACTGCGATGCTGTGCGGAGTGTTGAACTGCCCCTGCCCGTCGCCGGGCTCTCCCCAAGACTTTATCCAGTTGCCATTCTTATCCACTTTGGCTACGCGTGAGTTAATGTACCCGTCACTGATGTATGTGTTTCCCTTCACGTCCCAAGCCACGTCCGTTACCTGGCGAAACATTCCGTCTACAGCCGGACGCGGTGGATTCACGTGTTTCACGGGGCCAGTGCCCTCGTCGGACGCTTCTTGCTTTCGCCCGAACACCATCACCACCTGGCCCTCCGGATTGAACTTAATCACCATGTCGGAGCCTTTATCCGTGACCCAGATGTTTCCCTCAGGATCGATCTTGACCGTGTGCGCGTAAGACCACGCGTACAGGTTGTGGCCGATTTCGCGCACGTAGCGGCCCGTTGCGTCGAACTCAAGTAGCTGCGCCGCAGCCGCTCCATATGCCGGCCCGTCCGTATTTCCACGCGAGAATACGAAAATATGCCCTTTCGAATTCACTGCTACTCCCGAGACTTCCCCAAAATACAAATTTGCCGGCAGCTTAAGTACATCCGGTACAGAGCGATAAGGTATTTCGGGCGGCATCGAATCTGCTGCAACGCTCTGTCCTGCCGCAGCAGGAGCCGTCGTCAGCTGTAAGCATGCAAACACCGCCGCAATGATGCCTTCTACGAACCATACACCGTATTTCATATCCTGCCTCCGGACACATCGTCGAAGGCGGGGGAGCAGATCTCTCATTCTTCCCACGCCTCCTCTCCTCATACCGAGCGGGTTTGATCCGCTCGCGTGCTCGCTGACATGCTTTATAGCTTTCAGAAACTAATCGTAATGGACTTCAATGCTTCTGGATTGTCTGAAAGTTCAGTGGAGCTAGATGGAAGCCCGTTAGCCTTTAATACATAAGCAGTGATATCGGCATACATGGCCGAGGCCAAGCTCCCCGGACTGCCTTGAGGCATAGTTGTGGAGATCACACTGAATAGTTCCTGGACGCTTCGTCCGCTCCATGCCTGTCTAAACGAGCTTCCAGATAATGGACGTGCCTCACCGTTCCCACCAAGGTCGGCCATATGGCACGCGGCGCAGTTCCGTAAGTATTGCGCCTTTCCTCTGGCAGCCTGAACATCGCTATAAACGCCGTTTTGCGTCGTCTGACTTGTTGCAGTTGATCGGTTGTTTTGGTCAGTAGCCTGGGTGCCAGATGCAAGTGTCGAAGGAATCGGGAGTTTTCCATCGAGCGCAAAAGTATAAAGACGGCCCTGGCCGGTACGGCCCGCGAGCACGGAAACGTACTGCTTTCCCTCGAGCATATAGGTTATCGGACTTCCAAACCCGGGAGCTAGCTGGACTTCCCATAATTTTTCACCCTTGTCCGCCCTAAACGCCATGAAGTGACCATCTGTCGACGAAGAGAACACAAGGTTCCCGGCAGTTGTCACCGTGCCTCCATTAATTTCTGGAAACCGCCAGGCTTCCTTTTGTCGGGCCGGATCCCAAGCCAGCAGGAATGATCCTTTCGGCCGGTCTGGAGGGGGAGCAGTAAGCGGTTGCTGAAAGGATGGCCGTGCTGGATCTAAACTAAGGCCCCTATCGACAAATCCTAACCTGTAGATGAAATGAGAAACGTCCAATTTATAGAAGAAAGTGCTGTTCGTTGCCGGAATATAAGCCAGACCTGTATCGGGATTGAAGGACATCGTTGGCCAATTATGGCCCCCTCCATTTGAAGGTGATAAGAAGGTTCCCTTCGTATCGTAACGCGCATCTGGAGCTTCGATCGGACGGCCTGTCTTCTGGTCAATCCCAGTAGCCCAAGTGACATATGCAAATGGAGCAGCGGAAAGAAGCTTGCCGTTTTGACGATCTAAAACGTAAAAATATCCATCCTTAGCAGCCTGCATGATTACCTTGCGCTTGCGCCCGTTGATGCTCGCTTCAGCTAGGATTAGATCTTGAACCGCATCGTAATCCCACTCATCTCCAGGCACTTCCTGATAATGCCAAACGTACTCGCCCGTGCTTGCGCGAACAGCTAAAATGGAACAAACATACAAGTTATCGCCACCCCCAGGACTGCGCCAACCGGCGGCCCAGGGACTGCCATTCGCGGTACCGAAATAGAGGAGATCGAGGTCAGGATCATAGGCAAATGCATCCCAGGCTTCGCCGCCACCACCCAGCTTGTACCAGGTGTCTCCCGTCCAAGTCTTGGCGGCGCGCTTCATGGCTTCATTCTCGAAAGGTTTTGAGGGATCGCCGGGAACAGTGTAAAAACGCCACGCGAGTTTTCCAGTTTGTGCGTCATATGCTGAAACATAGCCGCGAACCGCGAATTCCCCGCCAGCATTGCCAATGATTACATGGCCTCTGACGATTCTTGGCGCGCCTGTGATGCTGTAATCAGCGGATGGATCTGTAGTCTGGACTTCCCACACCAACTTGCCCGATTCGGCATCGAGCGCGATCAATCGTCCGTCTAGTAGGCCTACGTATATTTTCCCGTCGTATAAAGCAACTCCACGGTTCACCGGGGAAAGAATAGTGGGGCCAGTGCGGAGGCGATTCGGATCGTCTTGCGAGTTGGGTGGGAAATTATGCTGGCTGATATGCGGGTCGTAGCGCCACTTCACCCTTCCGGTCTTGGCATCCAGTGCAAAGACAACATCCCAAGTCAGCGTCGCATAGAGCGTTCCGTTTGAAACAAGGGGACTTGCTTCGAGAGATCCGGGAGCGGCGTCTGTGTCGTAATACCAAGCTAACCCCATTCGCTCCACGTTACCGTCATTGATCTGCTTTAGCGTGCTGTACCGCGTTTCTGCATAGTCCCCTCCTGTTGTAACCCACGCTTCAGCTTTCCCCGAAGTCTGGAGGTCTTTTGAATTTCGCTGGCCGTGTAGGCTAGAACATAGAAGAAGCGTTGCCAGAAGTGTGCAGTGTCCCGTCAATCGTGCGAGGATTTTCATTCCCTAATGATTACAGCTAAAGAAGATAGTTTTCGAGAAACGGCCCATTACACGACCAATTGCTGATATCAGAAAAAGTGTTTTGCTTACAATTGAAAAAAATCTATTTATCGAGGGCATTTCATTGTCTTTTGATATAGTCGAGCGCCGAGGTGCCCTCCCGATTTCTTGATTACTAAAAAGTTTTCTCCACAACTGAATCTATATCTTTTCAAGGTTGTCGGCTCCCACGGGGCGGCGACAAGAGAAGAGGCAGGAATATAGCGAGGGTCATCATCCCTGCAATAAGATGAAGCCCTTGGGCATAGCTGCCGGTCACTTGTCGAAGATAGGCAAACAACGAGGGACCAAAAGCGGAAGTAAATGCCCATGGGAGCAACATTAGGCCGAAAATAGGTCCGACGTGCCTCGGCCCGAAATAATCCGCTGCGAAAGCAGGGGTTATGCCGTATCCGCCTCCGTAGCACATCACCAGGATGAACGTTGTGGTCCCGAGGACGGTAATGGAGGATACGGAATGGTATGCCCAGAAGAGGATGGCCTCAACGAGAAACATCAGGAAAAAAGCTGTTTTGCGCGTGGTGACATCCGAAACCCAAGCCCAAGATACCCGGCCAAATCCATTACCAATGCTGATGATTCCGACTAAGCCAGCTGCCCCCACGGCGCTGGCTTTTCCCATCTCCTGAAATATAGGCGCCGCTTGAGAAACAATCGACAAGCCTGCCATGGTATTGATCGACAGCAGTAGGCAGAGGCCCCACCACTGCCACCTCGTTATCGCTTCACCGAGCGTGTAATCGCGGTCCGATCGCTGCGACACTTGCAAGCTAGTCGGAGTCCATCCTTCCGGATACCAACCTTCCGGGGGATTACGCATCAATGAGCCGCCGGCGATGGCAACAACTCCATAGGCGATCCCGAGATATGCAAAGCTTGAGAGTACCCCGAGATGCTGGATCAAACGGACGGCAATAGGGGCGGAAATCAGGGGACCAGCGCCGAACCCACCGACGGCAATGCCCGTGATGAGCCCTCTATGTTCTGGAAACCACCTGACTAGAACGGTCACCGGTACGATATATCCCATTCCAAGACCCGTGCCGCCGATAACGCCGTAAGTAAGATAGAGCCACCAGAGCCTACCGGCGGAAAAACTAGCCAGGAACACTCCTGAGCCCCAGAGGAGCCCTGCTGTCATAGCAACCGTTCTCGGACTGCTGCTATCGAGCCACAGGCCACCCAGTACCGCCGAGCATCCCAGGAAAAACCAACATATGGTGAACACGAGAGTGACCCTGGAGATACTCCAGCCGAACTCTCTTGAAAGCGGGGTCTGGAACACGCTCCAAGCATAAGCCGTTCCCAAGGCCATTTGAACGCAAATGCCCGCAACGGCAATCCACCAGCGATTTGAAGCCCGCGTGGCCGCTCCGGTTTCGCGAGATATCGACGGAAGGCTCATTGGCGCGGAGGAGGTTGACCAAAACGGGCAGCACCAGCACTCTTTCCGATGTCAATCGCCTGACTCGGATGGTCAAGCCGAAATGCGATTGCAGCTGACACACCCTGGCATTCCGTGCGCGCCATTCCCAACTTATTGTTTCAGCGCGGGATTCACGTACCCGGCCGGGAGTACCTTTTTCAGGTCCGGGCGTACGCTCAGATAGGTGATGTGATCCGGGATAGACGAAAATGCATGCGGAACGCCTTCGGGAATTATGACGACGTCCCCTTCCTTTATGACCCGGCTCGTGTATCCCACCATGGTGCCAAGGCAGGAAGGGCCGTTCAGGGTTGTTGTTATTTCGCTGGTTGGCATAGGACGCTTCCCGTTGACGATGGTGCCGCCACTAATCAGGGTCGCGCTACCCGAGATGACGATGTAGGTCTCACCCGTATAGTCGTGCAGGTAACCCTGAGGACCTGTCGCATCAGGCCGTTGCTCACCGCACGTCTCCGTGGAGTTCGCGGTTGGCCCACCACCACCCCGGATGCCACCCGACGTGGCGCCGGCGCCACCTCCCGTTGCTCCCCAGTGGACGATGGCGACCCCGACTTGGTATTGGCCGTTATCGACCACTCTCATCATGTTATCTGGATTTCCGCGGTGCGTATCGGCCTGTCGCTTCAACACCGCGTTGACATCTTCATTGGAGATGACGGTGGCCTGCTTGAGTGCCTGAGCTAATCCGACTCGGGGAGACGCCGCGAGCAGCATGACTATGACCAAGATTTGCCATATTTGCTTTCTCATTCTCATCTCCCTGATAAAGAATTAGGTCAACGCACTCAAGCCAGTTTCGGGACCGCACGTGGACTTCAGCCGTTAAAGTAAAGCCAGCTTCCGCCGTCCCGAGACAACCAGCAACCCAAGCCAATCCCGAAGACTTCCGCACCAATTACTTCCGGTCAAATTCGATATCGAACGGCGTGCCTGCGGGAGGCTCGGGCAACAACAGCGTAATGTGCCGCTCGGTCGCCGTGGTTGCCACGTTGGAATGCACAATGCCTGGTGGAATAATCACGATGTCGCCTGTCTTAACCGTAAGGGTTTCCAAGCCGTATGTGACGTCCATATCGCCCTCTGTCCCGAAGTAGACTTGCTCGAACCTGTGGACATGCGTCACCTTTTGCCCTTCGCCTTGCAGCGAGCTATCGATACGGACCATGATTGGGCTGCCCTTCGCCCGATTCGTCCAAATCCGAGGATTTATGCCCGGAACAGTACTCGTGCCGGGCTTCAGATCGGAGGCCGCAATCATTTTGATTTCGCGGATGCAATCCGCGGCCTTCTCCACCTTCATGGCTCGGGCCGGCATCAACATCGACATCAGGTCCCGGGAGAGATCCTTGTGGGGGTCCGCGGACGAGAGCACCTCGAAGTTAGCCTCGGAAGTGGTTTCCGCGTTCCAGGTCTGATGCGGCGTGTTAGGAGGAATGATGACCGCAGTGTAGGGCCCGGCCACGAACGTGTCAGTTCCAATTTGAACGGTCAATTTGCCTGAGAGGACAACATAGTCGTCTTCCACCGGTACCGTGAATAGAGACGGCCCATGGGCGCCCGCCGCCATTCTCGTGTAGATGAGGTAGGCATTGTCCGAGCCGTTGGTTGGCCCGCCGAGGATCTCGCTGAGAGCGGCCTTGCCCGACGGCTCGGAGGTATCGGCCGTGCGAAGAGGACCTGGCGTCTCGTTCAGGTGGAGCCTCCACTGGAGCTTGCCGTGGCTGTCTTGGGCTATGGCAGTCGTGGTCAAAAGCGTTACCACATTCAGGGCAGCAAACAGTCCTACTGCGAAGAAATTCGCTCGCGCCTTCATGTCTTCCTCCTCAAAGTATCGCTGAATTTCGAACTGCCCGTTTAGTCGGCAGAACAGTGGAGCGGCTATACAACACTGTGTCGTCAACGCAAGATCAAAGCTTAGTTCCGTTCTTCACGCCGGAAGGCAAACCGGCGCTGTCATACGCCTCGCGACAGCGCCGGTTCGCCGACTCGCCTTCGAACCCTGTGCCTCCTAAAACATCAGCTTCAGGCCAAACTGAATCTGCCTCTGGCCTCCGGGGAGACCGCCGGTACCCAGGATTGTTGAAGAGATGGATCCGGCACCATTCGCAACGGTTATTGCACAGCCGGCGAGTGGGTCAGGTGTTCCAGCGCATGAACCAGCGGAAGCGGTCCCGTTCGGCAATGAAAGGAGCGCATGATTGAAGAGATCGAAAACCTCGGCTCGAAATTCGATCTTCCCACCCTCGCCCAACCGCCTAATCGGCGTGTCCTTCACAATCGAAAAGTCCACATTGGCCATACCGGGGCCAACAAGGACGTTTCGAGGTTCCGTCCCAATAAATCCCGCCGCCGGGACAGAGAAAGCGCACGGATCGTACCAGAGATGGGTCGTTCTCAACGGCGTACCAGCCGCGACGCCGTTGCAACCCGAACTCGTACCATGCGTCGTGTTGCCGTTGTTGCGCCCTGGGATAAGATCAGGGTCACTGGTCTCCGCATTTGCCCGGTTCCCCGACATGCTCACGCTAAATGGGTAGCCTGTCTGAAGCGTCAAGATACCGTTGATTCCCCATCCATCGGCCAGCTTCCCTAAAAACCCCTTGGAGGATGCAAAATTGGGGAAGCGATACAAAGCATCAAAGTGAAAATTATCTCGAATGTCAAAAGACGAGGGCCCGTAGGCCGAATGAGGATGCAACGGGTCTACATATATATCGGCGGCCTCCACCGCTTGCACCCCTTGCCTGTCGTCATTCGACTTTGAAAACGAGTAGGCTGCTTGAAATTGCAAGCCGTGGGTTACCCGCTTGTTGAGCGTGACGTTCAGAGCGTTGTAGAAGGATTCGGAGTCGGTAGTATTGGGAAAAAGCCCAAGCAGATTCGAGTTCTGCCTACTAAAACAGTTCGTCCCCGGCTGAGTTATACCGCCCGCGGGCCAGCACTGCGGGTTCGTGGTCGTGCTTACGGCGTAACACGAGGTCGCCCCTGGTCCGTCGAATTGGTTTGCGTTGTTGAGCGACGTAGAAGCGGGCACTTCGTTGCAAATCTGGTTACCGAATCCGTCCACACCCGGGACGCCCGAGGGAAGCACGAGATTGCCATAAGGATTGGTGAGCAAATTGATACCGTGCGATCCCACGTAGGCGACGGTTAGCGCCATCTGATCCGGCAGTTGCTGTTGCACGCTGAAGTTGTACGAAAGCAAGTGGGGCTGACTCGGCCTGTAGATAAGTCCTCGGAACGACTGTTGGAACTGGCCGGTCGGCAACAGCATCGGTATCTGTATAGTGCCAAAAGTTTGGGTGTAGTTGGTAAGCGAGATGTTTTCAGCCAGAGGCGGATCGTATCCCGCCGCGTTGCCGAGGGCCGGTCCGAAGGCTGCGACGTCGTAAAGAACATCGAACCCCCCGCGAATGGCGGTCTTGCCATTTCCAAACACATCGTAGGCAAAACCAAGGCGTGGGCTCCAGTTGCGCAGTGACGGATTCAGAAAGACCCTGCTGCCCACTGTGAAGTCCGCTGAAGCCGGGAAATCACGCAGTGTGCCGGCGTTTCCATGAATCTCGTTTACGGTCGTCGTTGGTTCGTAACGCATCCCATAGTTCAACGTCAGCCGGCGAAAGACCTTCCATGAGTCCTGGGCGTAAAAACCCATCGTGTCGAAATGCTCGTATCTGGTGACGTTGTTGGCCGTGGGTAAAACGACGGAGAACGAGCTGATGGGACCACCCTGCATCAGTGCAGCTAAAGTCGCGAAAGAAAGGGTCCCTCTGTCATATCCGTGTTGCACCAGAAGGTACTGATAATGATTGAAAAGGGCGCCAAATTTGAAGGAATGTTTGCCGTGGTTGTAATTTACATCGTCGCTGCCCGAAAAAATATTCTCAGTCTCGACTCTGGGATCAAAGAAGCTGTCGCCTATGGCACCCACGCCAGTCGCGGAGATATTGCCCATCCCAAGCGGTGACGCAACGAATTCGAAATCTGGTTCCAAAAGGCGTGGGTCTGTGGTCACGGCGGATAGTTGCAGTGGTTCCCGGGTGAAAGAAAAGCGGGCCGAATTTACAACGTCTGAGGAGAAGATGTGTTCCTCGGCTAAAGTAAGGAATTGGTTGCGGGAGTGCTCGAGCGCATAGTTTGAATTGAAGTTGCCCGCAATAGGCAGAGAAGACTGGTCGATCGTATAGCGCCCAAAGAGGCTGTCTTTCGCCGAGATCGTGTGGTCGATTCGAACCTGCCCATAGTCCTCGGGGGTGATCTGATCGAATACAAACCCGTAGTTGTTAGCTGTACCTGGAAGGTCGGGGGCCGGGTAGAGGCCCAGAAACGGCGCCATTTGCGAGGTAATCGTCGCCGATGGCGCGCCGAGTTGCGGACATTGCGCCAACGTGATCGTCGCGCCCGCCGCACCATGGCAGCCGTTTGGGTTAGCTTCCGTTCCCAGGGTTGTCGCTGTCTTGGTCACGCCCAAGAACGCTCTCAACCCTTCGTATGTCACAAAGAAGAACGTCTTGTCTTTCTGAATCGGCCCTCCCAGCGATCCTCCAAACTGGTTCCGGTGAAATTCCGGATTGCGGTGCTCGTCGCCGTCGGGGCCGAGGAGCCTCGAAGGCGGCAAGTCGAAGTGATTCCGCGCGTCGAGGGCGCTATTGCGCAAGAAGTCGAAGGCGTTGCCGTGAAAGGTGTTGCTCCCGCCCTTGCTCACGATGGTCATCTGGCTGCCCATCGTCTGGCCGTATTCCGCGTCATAGGAACTCGTGATGACTTTGTACTCCAAGATACCGTCGACTCCCAAGGTCGTTCCCAACGCCGAGGATCCGTTGATACCGCTGACGCTCTGCTGAATGGCGCCGTCCAAAAGGTACATGTTGGAACGAATTGGTGCTCCGTTGCTGCTATACGCGGTGCCGCTGTATCCGATCTGGGCGCTGCTATTTGAAGCTCCAATCGACTTAGCGACGCCTGCCTGAAGTAGCGTCAGATCGTTATAGTTGCGGCCGTTGAGCGGCAGATCCTCGATCTGATCCTCGTTTACGAGGCTACCTAATGAACTTGTCGTAGTATCCACCAAGTTACCCGCGACGGCTGATACCGAGACTGTCTGGGACACCGTACCAACTTGCAGAGTGAAATTGACAACAGCCTCCTGTCCAACCGTGAGCGTTAGCCCACTCTGAACAACGGTCTGAAAGCCGGCCGCTTCTGCGGTTATCGTGTAGTTGCCGACCGGCAGGGAGTCGAATCGGTAGGCACCATCTGTCCCTGTCTGCCCCGTCCTAGTTTGGTTGGTCTGTGTTTCGCGCGCGGTGACTTTGGCACCCGGTGCAACCGCCCCGCTCGAGTCTTTTGCGACTCCGAGAATCGTGCCGGTGGGCAGTTGTGCCAGCGTCGCTGACCCACCCAAAATGAATCCGGCCAAACAGATACCGATACACACACCAAGGCGCAACACTCTCATCTTGCCCTCCCGGCCGTGCATCGCGCAGTCCTTAACCCAGCGCCGTTTTGAAAACGCCTGCAGACTAGATTTCTGAGCGAAGTTGCACCACACGTAGCATGACTTAGGAATTTGCGTAGATCTGCTTTCGCGCTGTCTGAAGTCTCCACCATGAGCCCCCTCTTGGCGCATCCTGATACCAGAAGGAACGCGATGCCTACAAATGAAAAGTTTTAATCTATCCACAGCATTCCATTAGCGTTCGGTATAAATTGGCTATCGTGTGGCGCAACGCAGCAAAGCATTAATGAGAATCCGCCATTACCTTAATTACACATAAAGTAGTAAGTTGAGCGAGCGATAGTAGCCTGAAGGAAAACCTTGCGACGGGCGAGTATCGCCTGTTTCAGGCTGCGCGAACTACGGTCGACCTACGCGACCCGGGTCCGTGCCGGAGTCCTAGCGGACGAGTGGATCATCCAGATGCTGCGTCAAGGCAAGTCTTAAGTGTTCAAGAAGTATTCGCAAATGAAGTCGCAGATGAAACGCGAAGCGCTCGAAGATCAGTGGCCTGGCCAATCAAATGACTCGGCTAACCCGCCATCGCAGGTCGGGGATTTTGGAGCAGTTTTGGAACAGTCGTGACCAGAATGAAAAGGAATGGATTTTGATCACGCGCGGAAATACTTTAGAATGAACGTGACTTCCACTGTGGGCGTGTAGCTCAGCTGGGAGAGCACACCTGCTTTGCAAGCTGCCGAGGATGACTCCAAACCCTCTATCGCTTCCATTATTTTTCATTGTTTCTAACAACTTGGGGCATCTGCTTTTCGCTCGAAAGCTAACCCCAATCATCACAAGAGATAGGGTTTTGACACAGTTCTGACACAGCTCGGTCTTGCAGAAAGCATTTCAGGTCGGCTCCTCACAGTTCGAGCGATAGAATTCACATCCTCGAGCATGCCGTTGTATCGCAGGTGGCGAACTCTTGTCGAATCTCGCCTTTCGCGAGAGTATGGTGGCGTTACTCTGCCTAAAGACCGGTCCCCGTAATTCTGGCTGCGAGCCTAACCATTTAGGCTATTGTAAATGTGTACGCACCGGTGTACACTCCGGGTACCGAAGGAGACCGTCATGACCACAATTAAAGTCGGTGTGCGCGAGTTTCGGGAGCGGATCGCGAGCTTCTTGGAATCTGACACACCTGTTGCCGTCACGCGCCACGGCGAGACTCTCGGTGTATACGTTCCTACGCGGCGGAAACAGCCGAAGACAGCGAACCTCGCTGAACTTAAGGCTGCCGCTACACGACTTGCGGAGGCCCTGGCGGACGTTGACGAAGAACAGGTGGTTGTCGAGTTCAAGCAGTTGCGTCGTCAAAGAAAGGACGCAGCTCGCTGAGATGATCGTTTTAGACGCCAACATTCTCATCCGCGCCGTCATGGGGCACCGCGTCCGACAGCTCCTTGACACCTACGAAAACCACGGGATCCGCTTTTACGTTCCTGACGTTGCATTTGCCGACGCAGAGAAGTATTTGCCAGCGCTGCTTGCCAAGAGAGGTAAGACGGTGGCTGACGTATTACCCTCGCTTGAATATTTGCAAAATATCGTCGAATCGAAGCGGAAGCTCGACAACGATTGCGCGGTCGCGACGAAGACGACTGGCCGGTGCTGGCTACAGCACTTGGGCTAGCGTGCGCGATATGGACCGAAGACTCGGACTTTTTTGGAACCGGCATAGCCGTCTGGACGACGAGCTGTGTTGAGATTTTTCTCCGGGCACAAGCTAAGGGGCCCGACTCGGAAGAAAGTTGATACCGCAGATCCAATTTCCGATCTTCCGATTCGCTCTCCACCGACTTTACTCAGGTGTGCAAATCATTGGCGACGGTGTAACCGAATGCTGCGTAGCCTGCCAACCTCTTTTTGTACATTCGGCCGAGCATCGGAACCAGCACATCGGCGTAGTCGTAGACCTGTACTTCCTTCTTGCCTTCATGCAGGCGATGGAGGCGGCCCACATATTGCTGAAGCGTTCCTCTCCATGAGATCGGCATGGCCAGAAGAAGCGTGTCCAGTCGCGCGTCGTCGAAGCCCTCACCGAGGTAGCTTCCCGTCGCAAGAATCACGCGCGGTTCATTATTCGGAACAGCGGCCAAGGATTCCGACAACTTTCTTCTCTGCTTGATCCCCATTCCACCTTTCATTGCAAATACCTGCGGGCACATCACACGCATCCGTGAGGCCAAGTAGTCGAGGTGCTCAGTCCTGGTTGTCAGGACGAGTGGTGACCGCCCAGCCGACAAGATTTGCCTCAGATCTTGGAGAATCAACTCGTTCCTATGTTGGCTTGTAACGAGCGCCGCGTACATATCTTGAATTGTGGTTTCATTCTCCCCGTGGTCCGAAGCGAAATCAGTAAAACGCGGAATAACTCTGTGTTCTAATGGCGACGTCTCCGCAGCTTTCTTCGCACTGAGATGAAATCTAACCGGTCCGCACTGCATGTGGATGATTGGATGATGCCCATCCTTACGAGTAGGTGTCGCAGTTAAGCCCAGAACATATTTTGCTTTGACTTCACGAAGAACACGTTCAAAGGTGACCGCTGACAGATGATGGCACTCATCCACGATCACGTGGCCATAGTCAGTAACGAAATCTTCGACAGAGCCTTTAGTATGGAGGCTTTGGATTACGGCAACATCGATCACCCCGGTGCGTTTGTTCTTTCCTCCCCCGATTTGACCAATGCTTTCCATTGGCGCATCGAAGAACGCCGCCAATCGCTCGAGCCATTGATCCATCAACTGGCGTCGATGTACCAGGACCAGAACGTTGACCGCTCTTCGAGCTATCAAGGACGCCGCCACCACAGTTTTCCCGAAAGCCGTTGGCGCGCTAAGTATGCCTTGATCGGACGAAGCCAGGTGTTTGACGGCTTCTTGTTGTTCAGGTCGCAGCTTCACGTGGAGCGACACTTGAATTTCTCGGCCTTTCACTCGCTCGTCCTGGACTATTGGGTTTATGTGATGAGCTTTGAACACGCGGAATACGTCATCCAGGCACCCTCTCGGGAGACCAAGGTGCTCAGGGAAGGTCTCAGCGCATGAAATAACCCGCGGCTTGCCATAAGTCGAGAGTCGCATAGCCTGAGCTTTGTAGAACTCGGGATTTTGAAAGGCAGCAATACGAATCAACCGGTCCAGCATGGTAGACGGTAAATCTTTTTTCTCAATGTAAACCAGATTGCTGACCACCAGGCAAACTTCAGATGGCAATACGCCCGTAATCCGTTCATCTTTCAGCTTTATGGATGGGTGCCACAGCCATGGAGCATTACCTCCCTCATCATCTGGAAAACTGAGACGTACGGCGATAACGTTTCCAGTCGGCGCGACTTCGTGAATCGTCGACGCGAGCTTATCGACGGAAATTCTCTGAATCGACTCCAAGAAGCCCCATTGGTCGACAAAAGGCTGAAATAATTGATCGAGAAAGACGCTGTTGCCTTGTTCTCGAGGAAGTTTTTGTAAGGGTAAGGCAATTAGGTTCCCGAATCCTCCCTTGGGGACTGTGTCCTGACTGGGAAAGATGCGATCGTATGAATCCAATCCGACTTCGTGTCGCTTCTCCATCGTCCGAGTTAACAAAGCGCTGCCTAGCTGCCTGGCAGTAGCCGCCGGTACAGGATGATCGAAAAACAGCCACGCATGAGCGCCGTGCCCAGACCGTGAGCGTTCTACAGACACGGGAACTTGAAACTGCCGACACGTTGCAGCAAAAGCCGCGACATCGGCCATCCACGATCTCTTGTCAAAATCTACTGCAAGAAACCAACATGTCTCGTCAGGCAGCAGAGGATAAAGGCCTATAGTTTGCTTACCGGTAAGATGATTCCGAATAGATTCTTCCGTGAGTGGCTTGAGTGTCCGCGTCTTTCTCGCAACCATCTTGCGTTCTTCCGGTCTTGCGGAATGAATCGCGCGCCAATCCATTACGCCGGCGGGACTGTAACCAGATTTCCCGTTCTTGGTTTCCCATCGAACGGCGTAGACGTCTTCCCGCCCGCGAAAAAGGCTCCGAAACAAACCAATTTTCTGCTCTGGCGTGGATGCCTTAGGAGAGGGAGTCAATGATTCCGGTGCAGCTTGCACTGATTGACCGCTGTGCCCGTTGACTACTGAATTAGAAATGCCGAGCATCGAGCGCAGGCGAGAATTTTCTTCCCGGAGCCTCAAAGTCTCTTCTTTCGCCGATTTCAGTTGTTTTTCGACGTCGTGCTGATCTGGCATATCCTTACTTCAGTGGCCGACGCAATGCGGCTGACTAAAGGGCGTCATTTTGACACAGGCATTGCGGCAAAAACGGGGTTTTGACACAGTTCTGTTTCACCGAGGCGAACTGAGATGCACCGCGCGCGAAAGTGTTTTAAACTAATGGAGTTGCGTCTGTGGGCGTGTAGCTCAGCTGGGAGAGCACCTGCTTTGCAAGCGCGTTCCATCACTCCAAACGCTCCATCCTTCGCTTTCGGTTTTCACTGTTTTCAACAATTTCGGGGAATCTGCTTCTCGCTCGAAGTAAACCCCGAGACTGCAATTACATAGGGTTATGGAACAGTAAAAAACCAGGTTTTTCATGAATTCTTGTCTGGCTGCGCATGCTTACGAGTCGAGTAGCTGACTCGAATCAATACTTCACTTCCGTGCAGTTCGGGGGACCGGCGCTTCCGTCAAGTGCATGACATCCGGCTCACCGTAACGGTCGGAAACCATCGCGCGCATGAATTACCTCCCGCAACTCCGCGAATTAGCTCCGATTAGCTTGGAACGTCGGTAGAAACTGTTTCCGAAGCGAGGTTGATTCCAAAGGTGTGGCCTGTCTTGGATGCATTAAAGGCCTGCGAACCGTGTGTCGAGCAGCCAAAAACACAGCCTACGTGCCAAAAAACGTTACCATCGGCCCTCTGCGAGTCGCCTCAGATCCGCTTTGGGCCGCTTGTTTTTCAAATCCTTCTGGCGTTTGATACCTGAGCGCAGAATGCAGGCGAAGCCGGTTGTAGTACTGCTCTATGAATTCTCTCAGTCCATGCTCTAACTGTGCGAAGTCTCGGTAAGTACTGGCGTTGATCTCTTCGCGCTTGAGGGTCTTCAGAAAACTCTCGCAAGTGGCGTTGTCATACGGACTCGCTGGCCTACTCATGCTTGGTACCATTCCGTGTTCGTGGAGCGCTTTCATGTAGTCCCGGCAAACATATTGCACGCCTTGATCGGAGTGGTGCACTAAGCCAGGCAAGGGCCGTCGATCCGCAATGGCATGCATCAAAGCACGAAGCGGAAGCTTGGCTTGTAAGGTCCGCCCGAGTGCCCAACCAACGACGATGCGAGAAAAGGCATCCAGAACCACCGCGAGATAGACAAACTCCATCCTGAGGCGAATATAGGTGATGTCAGCGATCCAGAGTTGATTCGAATCGGTCAATCCCATCCGCCGCGGCAGGTTTAGGTAGACTTGGAGCCCGCGAGCCCCCTCGCGGGACGCTGCACCAGCGATCTCCTGTCGAACGGTCAACAGATTGTCTTCGCGCATGATTCGTGCCACCCGCTTGTGATTTACGATCATTCCGCGTTGGCGCAATTGCGCTGTTACCCTCCTGTAGCCGTACCGCCAGCGATTCTCCAGGACAACATCCTGAATGGCCGACCGCAAGTTCACCTCTTCGTCAGCGGGCCATCCATTCCGCAAATAGCGATAGAATCCCGCCCGGCTCACTTGGGTCAATTGGCACAGTCGCTCGACATTCGCGCCGCCTTGCAGCGGCATCTGCGATCTTATTTCGTCGTAGATACCTCGCCGCCAGAGAAACGCCTCTGCCGACGTCGAGCCCCTACTCTTTGCAAGGCGCGTTTGAAAAAATCCAGTTCCATCGTTTTGTTCGCCAATACTCGCTTGAGAGCAAGTATCTGCCTGCGCAATATGACTTCGCGCGAACGCCCGATCGGGGGATCCGTCGTCTGCTCCAATCTGTCACGCCAACCGTACAGCAGATGGCGAGCTATCCCGAGCTCTCGGCAAAGCCTCGAGATGTTGTCGCACGCGTTCATTCGTTCAACAGCCTGCCTCCGAAACTCCTTGCTGTATCGCTCGCCTCTTTTTCGCTCCACTTTGCAGCTCCTTTCCCGCAAAGTGTTCAATACAGAAGTGCCTTAGTCTAGGGGTTCACTCCAGTTCGAAAAACCAATCATGAACGAAGGGACTCAGCCCGAAACTTCATCGGCAGCTTTTGAATCGGCGCGCGACTATGCTGTACATCGCCAACGCTGCGCACGAGTTGAGCCAACAGTGTTTCGTCGCCGACCCGGTCCGCTCGCACGATGAGCGACCCCGTACCATTAAGGGTTGCGCCGATGATTCGATCACCAGCCTGTTTCTCCACAAGGGCCGGTTCGCCCGTAATCATAAATTCATCCACACTGCTGTGCCCTTCGAGGACCACACCATCTACTGGAATTGCCTCGCCCGGCCTGACCCGGAGCCGGTCCCTTCGCTGAATTCGATCTAGCGAGACGTTCTCCTCCAAACCGTCCTCACGAATGAGGCAAGCCGTCTGGGGCGCCAGATTTAGAAGCGCCTGAGCGGCGGCGCTGTGTTGCTCGCTTGCCTTCAACTCCGACATTTGCCCAAGCGATACAACTGGACCCGATGTACAGCAGTCCGCAGAACACGCCCACGGCAGCACAGATTCTTGGGCGCGATTTATGCTAATTAGAATGGCCCAAGCAACGTCCAGGACAAAAAGCGCAACTACAAGATTACCTAGTCTTGTTGATAAAGTACTCTGCGGAATCAGTTGGATAATTCCCCATAAGATGAAGGTCGCTGCGAGCAGTACATTCTTCAGGAATTCCTTCGGCTGAAAGGTCATCACCGACTGAACGAGCACTAGCGCCCCTCCAGCGAGCAGCAAAGAGATTGCTGAAAGCGCACCGGCTGGAAACCGAGGGATGTTCGAAATCCTCGCATCGTCGATGAGCAGGGCGCACCCGAAAACAACAGCTAAGACAACTAGGAAAATCGTCATACCGCGCAAGAAATGATTCGATTTAGACAAACCAACCAGCTCCTAAACTAGGATTCAATTTATTGCGGTGCACCATCCCCTCATCGAGGTGAAACATTTTCTGAGGGTTACTTCTTTTCGTAGTGCTCCGCGTTCTTCTGTGCGTAGGAGGCCCACTTTTCAGGTAAATCCTCCAGAGCAAAGATCGCGGTTACCGGGCATACCGGCACGCAGGCACCGCAATCGATGCACTCGGTTGGATGGATGTATAGTTGCTCGGCCTCCGCGAATCCCGCTTCGTCCTTTCTTGGATGGATACAATCCACGGGGCACACGTCCACGCAGGCGGTGTCTTTCGTACCGATGCAAGGTTCTGCAATAACGTAAGCCATCCTATTTTCTCCACTTAGGCAATTCGAAGCGCCAGACTAGGACGCAACCTGCCCCCTGGTACAAAGATCGCATGTGGGAGCGTGTTCAGTGAAATCGCTGCTCCCCGGCAGTGCAAAGCAATACTTAATACCCACCTCCCTGAGCCGCATCCCGACCGACGATAACCGAGGTCGAGGCGCGTTCAGCTCTGAACGATGCACTGTTCCCGCCGCGATCACAGTTTCTGATGCCGGTTCCACCACACTAAGTTCAATGACATCGATCTCCGGCAATTTCTCAAAGAGTCTGTCAATCGCCGCTTCGGTGTCGGTCAACGCCTGTTCAACAAACATTACTTCTCTTTCGTACCTAGGCCGTTGACGGTCCCAGGGATGGATGTCTCTCGCTCGCCATCGTATTTCTAGATGGCTGGACACGTTGTCCACCGTGAGCCCATCTCTCCGCGCCTCACCGCGCAAATTGAGGGCAAGCGCCCGTTTGACGCGACGGTGGAAGAGGTGGAGATTTAAGTTATGAACAATCGTTCTCAACGGCCGCCACATTATGATGACCTCCCTCTTGAAGTCGACAAATCCCGAGAGAAAACGAAACGCCTTGAGCATTCAAAATTATCTTCGAGATCTAGACATGACCCTCTCGGCGTCTTCCCACGTACCACCGATGCAACGCGACTACAGCAAATCCCAAACCAGCTATTCCGAACGCCCAGCGACCAAGAGCAAACTCGCTCACGGCTGCAATCGTAGCGGCTACCGAAAATCCCAGCGGCGCAAGTGGCCACCGATCCTCAAACGCGTACAGAACCACCATAACGATGAGGGCGAAGAGCGCAACATACGAAACGTTACTCATTTTGATCCTCCCCTGACGCATCCGCTTTGCAGCCGTCAGCACGGGCGACTCAGCTATGAGGCCGGATCAAGTGCCAAGGGCCGCTCAAAAACTGGTAGCGCAGGAAGTCGAAAAAACGTTGAGATTTCTCCGATATCAGTGTTGTTTCCTTGTGCCATTGAGAGGCCCATCACCCATGACTTCTGCCCGGAATCCGACTTTACGAGTTCTTGAAAGCCGTTCTTCGCTTCTGCGTTCTTGCCGAGCGCAAGATCAATCCAGGCCATCGCTGACCAAGCGTCAATTGAATGTGGATTCAAATCCAGCGCCCGCTCCCACGCATCCTTCGCCCTGCTCGGATCATTCAATCTCCAATAGGCCCAGCCGATTCCGCTTTGCATATCAGAAATGCGCGGATCGAGGGCAAGGCCTTTTCGCCAGGCTGCGATTGCTTCGCGGGGCTCTCCGGCAACCAGCAGAGCACGGCCAAGGCCGTTATACAGGTCCGGACTGTTCGAATCGACGTTCGCGATTCCATCGTTAAATATTCGAACCGCTTTGACAGCTTGCTCTAGCGAACGCTGGTTGACGAGCTTCCAACCCGCACTCTCAATTTCTTCCAGATTGTGCTGCTTACGAACCTCCTCAGAACCAGCATCCCCGCCGTCAAGAATTATGGCGGGTGAGACCTTCTGCGGGCTCGCCGGGTGTGCTGTAGACATGGCCTGCAACGCATTCTGCATCTCTGATAGCCGCTGATCCGTCTGACGTTGGTGCCGGTAGCTCTGCACGAGAAGTAAAACCATAACGAACGACGACAACACACTGACTATCAGGCGCAACTGCTGCTTGAAAGATTGCTTCGTTTTCATCGGGGTCATTCTCCATTACGAGGTTCTACTGCGGGCTGCCCACATTTCTGAAACCCCGGAAAGGATTCGCCTGCCTTCGACCGGCCTGTAAGCCACCAGATGTCGCGGGAATCGAGGAATCAGGTGCGCTCGAAAGAGTGTTTGTGAGGGCCGTCTGAAACGCTTGGCGGTGTGGGGCGACGGCTATTAGAAACACCATAAGTACGAACACCGTGACCACAACAGCGATTGCGTGCTTTTGCAGTTTCAACGTTTGCTGCCTCACATACTGCTCCCGTTCAATCATCGTAAGGATTTTGCATAACCTCCACTGTGCTCGCTTGGAATGCACGCGATCTCTTATACGTGTTCGCTTCCATCACATCTATCCGTTTGTACCGGCCAAACTTTCGAGTTTAAGCAGTAGAACCGGATAGAACTGTGGCAGTTCAAAACGTAGGATGCGGCCTCGGTACGCGAATCACCATCTCTCAACGGAGGTTTCTCGTGAAGAACGTCTCTTCAAAACCCGGTGGATCGGCGCTGAGATCGAGTCTAAAACTCAGGCTGAAGATCACTGTTTACGCCACTCTCTTGCTCGCAATGATTTCAACCGTATTCATCTGGACCACTGCAAAGGCTGCTCCCCAACAGAGTGCGACACCAGCTCCAACCCCGGCGGCTCAGTCGCAGACTGCAGCGTCTAGTCAGCCCGCTCTTCCGTCTTATTTCTCAGGATTGAAAACAGGAGATCCCACAGGAGCGAACTACGGAGTGTGGTCAACTCCCTCGGGCACGCCAAATGCTGACGGGAGTCCCGGTGGAGACATCCCGAGTAAGCTGGGAATTGCTGATCTTTATGATCGAATCCTCCATAACCAGTACTCGATCAACATCATCTGGACTTTGCTTTCCGGGGCGCTCGTTTATTTCATGCAGCTTGGGTTTGCTTTCCTCGAAAGCGGCTTCGCTCGCGCTAAGAACGCGAACCACACCATGGCCATGACGTTAATGGTTTTTATCATCGGCACAGCGGCCTATTGGGTGTACGGATTCGCGTTGGGTTGGGGAAATTGGTTCAATGGGCCTGCCGCACCCGGTTGGTACCCATCCCTCGGTCCCGGCTTATCTGTGTTGTCTCATGGGTGGGGTATCGGCGCGCACGGCGATGGCACTTTCAAATTTGGATTGTTGGGTACGGGAGGTTTTTTCCTTACCAAAGGATTCCATGATGTCGGAACGCTGGCACTGTTTTTCTTCATGTCGGTCTTCATGGAGACTGGCATCACGATTCCAACCGGCGCGATGTCGGAGCGCTGGAACTGGGGAAATTTCTGTCTCTATTCGGCCTTCGCTCCGTTCATTTATTGCGTCTTCGCTGGTTGGGTATGGGGAGGCGGTTGGTTGGCACAAGGGGGAGTCAACTGGCACTTGGGCAATGGCGCTTGCGACTTTGCTGGCTCTGGAGTGGTCCACTGCGTAGGCGGAGTCATGGCTCTCGCTGGTGCCATAGTGATGGGCCCGCGAATCGGAAAGTACATTAACGGGAAGCCCGTTCCAATACCCGGACACAACATTCCTTGGGTCGTGGCAGGTTCACTACTTCTTGGCTTCGGGTGGCTTGGATTCAACCCCGGTTCTACGCTGGCAGGTACCGACCTTCGCATTACTTTCATCTACGTGAACACAGTCGTGGCATCGGTCATCGCGTCGATCATTTCGATGATCGTTTACAAGATTAAGGCTGGCAGTTGGGACCCTGGGATGATGTGCAACGGATTTCTGGCTGGTTTGGTTGCCATCACTGCACCTTGCGCGTTCGTCACTCCTATAGGTGCATCGCTCATTGGTGTGATTGCAGGGATATTGGTCGTCTATAGCAGCATCATCGTCGAGAAAATGGGTGTGGACGATGTCGCTGGCGCAATCTCCGTGCACGGGACGTGCGGCGCTTGGGGTGTATTGTCGGTTGGGCTATTTGCATGTGGCCAATACGGCGCAGGCTACAACGGTGTTGCTACCCCGGTAATCGGTCTGTTGTATGGCGGTGGTTCCGGTCAGTTGTTGATGCAGGCCATTGACTTGGCTGTTTTGGTGACATGGGCATTCGTCGTCATGTACGCCTGGATGAAGTTCAGCAACTTGATTGTTCCGATTCGTCCGAGCACAGAAGAGGAGATCAAGGGTCTCGATGCAACCCAGATGGGTGTGCTTGCCTATCCTGATTTCCAGCCAGCCCAAAGCGCGCAGTCGGCGAGCTAGCTTTTTCAAATCGAGAAATGGTGACTCGGATTCAATTATGGAGGAAACGGACGTTTACTCGACAGTTGGGGAGGAGGGCTTCACACGTTTGGTGGCTGCATTTTACAGGCAGGTTCCGGGAGATGGGATTCTCGGCCCCATGTATCCGGAGCAAGATCGCGAAGGCGCTGAGCAGCGCCTTCGCGATTTCCTAATTTATCGGTTCGGCGGTCCTAAACGATATGTCGAGCAACGCGGACATCCTCGCCTACGAGCGAGGCATTTGCCTTTCCGAATCAACAAGGCAGCCCGCGACCGTTGGATGCACTTGATGAATAATGCATTTCTTCAGGCCGCACTGCCAATCGAGGCTGAGCAACATCTTCGGCAATTTTTTGAGCAAATGTCCACGTTCATGATCAATCAGGAGGGCTTTGCCACCGAGCGCACTGGCGGAACTTGACTGATTCCACTGAGATTTGACGCGGCGGCGGACTGCTATTTCAGGATATTCCAAACCTTGGCTTGGAGGATTCGTCCTCGCAAACTCATCGGCAGCTTCGACAGCAACGGTTCCTCATCCTGGAAGGAATGCATAGCGGCCCTCGGTTTGGCCGATGATTCGCGCTTCAAATCGGCCTTCGGAAATTCTTCCCTCAATTCACGAACAAGCAGGTCGTCGTCATCACCCAATAGGACGGCACAGAGTCCGTGCCCCGTGGAGGCTGTGAGAATTGGGCCGAGCGCCGAATTGGTGATTGCATAGCGAATATGAGCGCCCTCACCGCCGCGTCGGTAGGCCGCCGGTGTCATTCCCAAGCCCTTCTTCGCCCTTTCGTATAGGGCGCGACTCGAACCGTAACCGACCTCGTAGCAGGCATTACTTATGGACTGACCTGCCCTGAGATACTGTTTGAAACGGGCGATCCGACGTGCGTCACAAAATTCTTTCGGCGACAGACCCACAATCTGTTTAAAGGTTTCTCGCAAATGGTGTGGGCTGAGACCTGACACCTGCGATAGCGTGTTGAGATTCGTGGCCTGGTCGAGATGCGTCTCGATGTAATCGAGCGTAGCTTTGATGCTCTTTTCGGCTGGAGTAAGTGGCGATCCTGGATGGCAACGAAGGCATGCAACGTAACCTTCCCGCTCGGCCTCCGCTGCGGTCAAAAAGATTAGCGTATTTCGACGCTTTGGATTGCGCGCTGGGCACGAAGGACGGCAGTAGATACCCGTGGTAACCGCCGCATATACGAATTTTCCGTCATAGTGGCGATCTTTCTTCAACACCGCATCCCAGGCAGTGTTGGTTACTTCGGTTGTCCCTTCCGTCACAATCACTTCAGTGCCTCATGTCGTGGATCGCGCAACAACCCTCGCCATTGGTTCGCGCATTTGAGGTGGCCCACCTGGCGAGAATCATACATCCGAGGTCATAAGAAAGTCATAAGGGCGGGGTGTGCGAGAGAACAGGCGAAAGTCCAGCAAGAACGCTGTCGCCTATCCTCCACGTGTGTGCATTTCGAGATGGGGGTCCTTCCTAAGCTGATCGATGTTTACCAACACTCCGCGATTTGCCTCAGATTTCCGCAACTCAGCACCTCGATCGTTACGCTCTCGCCAAACGGATGCCAGCCGTGCTGCGAGTTCCTGAGTCGAGATACCCTTACGCAGCGGCTTGCGCAGGTCGATGCCAGACTGCGCGTACAGGCACAGATACCAAACCCCGTCAGCCGTAAGCCGACTACGGTCACAGTTCCTGCAGAAGGGCGTAGTGGTAGAAGCAATGATCCCAAACGCTGTTCCATCGGGTAACCTGAATCGTTCGGCGGGTGCCGACGAGTTTTCGCCCAGTGGCTCAACGGTACCGCATCGCTCGGTAAGACGGTCGAGCATTTCGGCGCGAGAAAAGACTTTGTCTGTTGACCAATCTGTCGCGCCGCCCACGTCCATGTATTCGATGAAGCGCACTTCAGCACCGGCGTGACGGCCAAACTCAATTAGGTCCGCAAGTTCATCGTCGTTGGCTCCGCGGAGGACAACGGTATTGATCTTAAGTTTAGTAAAACCCGCGCGGCGCGCAGCCTCAATGCCAGCGAGTACCTCAGAATGGGTATCACGCCGCGTGAGTGAGGCAAAACGTTCCGGGCGCAATGTATCGAGACTCATTGTTACACGGTGCAGACCTGCGGCACGGAGCTCGTCAGCATACTTTGCCAGAAGAACCGCATTGGTTGTGAGCGCCAGGTCTTTGATACGCGGGTTGGCCGCGAGCATTTCGACGAGCTTCGCGAGATGAGGACGGAGAAGTGGCTCGCCGCCGGTTATGTGGACATCTTCGACACCGTTCAAACTGAAAACGTCAACCAGAGAAGAGATTTCTTCGAATGTGAGTAGTTCCTCACGCGGCAGCCAGACATATTCCTCCTGCGGCATGCAGTAGCTACAGCGCAAGTTGCATCGGTCAGTCACCGACACTCTCAAGCTGCGCAAAGGGCGACCGAGTTGGTCGCTTGGCGGAACGGCGGGCTGAACATCTCCTGGGCTCGACAGTTCAGGAATTGTCACCCTATCCACGTAGCTATCGGCGTTTTGAGAGATAAATTTCTCCTACTGTGATCAATCGCAGGTTTGACGATTACGAACCGAAAAAATCCGCAATGATTCCCTTGGCCTCTAAAGGCCCTGTGACTTCAAGGCAAATTGGCTGATTGTGAGTTCCAACGACGATTCTGAAAGCCAGAAACGGGCAACACTGACGTTCCAGATCAACAAGTCGGCGAAGCTCGGCCAGCACTTGAGAAGTCGGCTCAAAGCGATACGCATAGCCCAGAGACAAGGGCTTCACATTCAGAACGGCCCCACGAATGGAATCCAGAATGGTTCGACGCCGCTCGCGCAGCTCGGTTTCGCTGAGCGTGCAGGCTATTGTGCTTTTCATGAGCGAAGCGTAGCTGATCGGTCAAGAAAGTTCAAACACTCCGCTTCGATGCCAAATATCCGCTGTCGAAGTCAAGGATTCAAGGGCGGGCACTGGCTCAGTTTGAGTTCAAAAGCCGTCCACGAACCTGCATCCCAAATCCAGAGTGAGTGGCTGTACAATCTCCTTCGAATCGTGAGAGGTCGTCGTGAACGCCACAATATCAGCGTTGATAGTGTCTTTGTTTCTCTGTGCAGGAAACGCTGCGGCGCAGTCGGTCGAGGCCGATAAGGAGATTGCGGTCGTGGAGGTCGGGCCTGCTGCTAGCCAGAGCGTCACTGGCGGCGGAGCGAGTTTCGGCCCTGATGTTGCTGTTGAATTTACGCCGATAGAGAATTGGCTGGAAATCGAAGCGGGCGTTACGCCGCTTTTCACCCGGCACTCGACGGAATGGGATGTTGACTTGCTGTTCAAGAAGCCGTGGACGCTCTCGAAAAAAGTAGAGTTCATGGCGGGCGTTGGCCCGGAGTGGGCTCATACGAGACAAAACGGGATAACCGCAAACTCTATATCCGGGGAAGTCATAGGGGATTTCATGTTCTGGCCTTCAGTGGGCAAGCATCGGTTTGGCTGGTACCTCGAACCGGGTTACGGTTACAATTTTGGGCGCGGACATGACCAATCGATTGGCATAAGCGGCGGATTGCTCATCGCCATCCGATGAAGCTTCGTTTCGGCTGGTGTATAGCGAAGCGTCTCAGTTTGCAAAACTGACCCAGTGCCCAAGCGCGGTAACGATTGCCTGTGGGAAGAGACTCGGCTACGCTTGCGGAATCCATGTCAGCAGACAAAATCGCAATGGCATTTTTCTTTGAAGGCAGCCCGGTAGGCTATTTTGAGGGCGGTGAACTTCCTACATTGGCGGGGACCTATAGGTTTAATCCCTATCAAACTCGCGGATACTTTCGGATCCAGATATCTCTGAAGACTTCCGGTCCCCAGCGTTGCTACTACATGGCCCAAAACGCCAAGCAGTACTTTACGGTTTCGGCTTGCCCGTCCTACGGCCTAGTAGAAGTGGGTGCGTTTGAAACCATCAATTCTTCAGCACCGTAACAAGATCAAGACACGCCAAACGGAAGTATTTCGGTAATGGCCCTGGTCACCAGAGAGGTGCCCTACGAACTCCGCCGGCCAAATCCGGCATGTTTGAGGCAAATTCTAGGAAGTGAACCCCTGATTGAGACAAAGCTGTTCGGTACAGCCTCATCTTAGGTGACAAATACCCGGAAACTCCTGTCGAGCAGCCCCAAAATGCCGCCTAAAGGCCACGAAACGTCACCAGATCCTATAGCAGTCAGCTTACGTTCGCTTTGGGCCCAGCATTTCTTGTGGAATCCTTCTGGAAACTGATGACCGAGGGCAAAATGCGAGCTGGTCTGTCAGTGTTCGATACAGGAGTGTCTCAATCTAGGGGTTCACTCCATTTTTCATAAATTCTTTCCTCTAGCGGTGAATGCTCACGAGGTAGGAACTTCAGAATTGCGCTCAACAGTCCCCGTCCGAAACTCGTTGCTGCGACCCTTGCCTCTTTTTCCCTCCACTCTGCAGCTCACTTTCCGCGAGTGTTCAACACAGGAGTGTCTCAGTCTAGGGGTTCACTCCATCAGTTCGATGAGGAAGGCGGCTGTTTCGGTTCCGCTCAACACGACTGCAGAAGAAATACCTCAAACTGTCCGCTTTGGAAGAGCCGCTCGCAAAATGCGTGCCGGACTTCATGGACATATGGAGAACCCGTCGACAGCTCATCAAATGACGCAGGATCGATCGCGCCCTGAAGAGCTCCTATCTCCCGCGTTCGATCCACACACCGTCGACATTGAAACTCGGTGAGCCTTCTCTCCCAAACAATTGATGTGCCTGGTCGCAGAAGGGTCGAAGGATTCGATCGACCTCGGACAGGTCGTCGATCTGCATACACGGGAAGCGATAATCGCCTGCCTGCACGGGCTCTGTGTGATCTTCGCCGAAGCCCCCGGCGGCGTAGACACCGATGAGCGGCCGCTGAATTCGCAGCATCATGCTGAGAACGTAGGGTGGCCCAATCCCCGCTGCCTCATACACAGTGTGCCCATGCAACAGGAACTGACGCAGGAGACCGTCAATCGCGGTCGGACCGATTTGATCGCCGCCACCTTGCCGGGGAATCAAGGGCAATTGCTGGCTGACGCCGAGCAAGCTATTGCGCCGGAATTGCACCTTGTGTTCGAAACGATTCTCGCGACGTTCGATGCCCTCGAACCCATAGGACACGTTACCAAGCTGAGGCGCGCCGATCCGACTGAACCTTCCCACACCCAGACGGACGTTCTCATCTCGCAGATCCACGAGAAAATCTTCAAAGAAAACCGGAATCATTCCGACGATCAGATACGGCAGATCCGGTGCGACCGCGACTTGAGCGAACGCGCTCCGTAACATCTCTTCGGACTGCTGCAACCGGCTTGCCGTTCTCATGGTCAGCTCTTTGATCTCCCGAACCGACAACGAGTAGCGCTGCCGCTCTCGGCGACCGGGAAAGTACACGTGGCCTTGGTACCGGACCGAGTGCGGCTTTCGGACGCTGTCGGGGACCCGGATCGCAACAAGACGGCGGCCTTGTCCCACGTCGATCGACGCCATTTCGAGCGGCAGCCGTTCTTCAATCGCCTCCATAACCCGGGCGTCATAGGCGCCCAGCACCAATTCCGGATTTGGCAACTCCAGGCCAAGGGGTGCGGCAGGATCGGGCGCTCCGGTCGGTTGCCCATGCTCATCTCGTTGTTCTGGCACGCCGATGAGCAGTACTCCACCTGACGAGTTGGCGAACATGCAGATATCCAGAAGGAACTCGCGCCTGCCTCGATCATTGTCCTCATACAAAGCGCTCTTGTATTCGAGCTGCAGATGTTCTTCAAGGCCGGATTCAACCAGCCTGCGAGCATCAGCGTCGTGAATGTCCCGGAGCGGCCTTCCTTCCCACAGCATGCTGTCATTGTGAAGTCGCTGGCAAACGTTAGCAAGAGCTTGGGAACATCCGAGGCAGCATCGGAGCTAGCGCCGGCATCTCTGCTGGCCCGAAGCGCTCGGATCGGACCTTCGGAGTACGATAGGGTGTCTATTCTTATCCTCGGGAGCTCGCTCATGCCCGTGCTGTGCGGAACAACGCTCATTTGCCACGCAATGAACGACGGAGTCTTCCTTGCCGCCGACGATCTCCTGCACTTCGAGCAAGACGGCGGGCCACTTCCACATAACCGGGACTTCCGCAAAGTGGGAACCTTGGGCGGGGTCCTGATTGGAAGCGCGGGAATCATGGCCGATCCGCATACGAACTATCGCGTGACCGACTGCACCCGCAAACTCTCGGAACGATTGGGTGACGCCGTGCCGCAACTTCCCAACGTCGTAGCCGAAGCAATTTTCGACGAGCTGCAGAACACCTTTTCACCTTCCCGATATCTTGTTGTGCAGGGAGCGTGGAAGAGCGATATGCCGGGTGGGAGATTACTCAGCTATCTGGTAGCCGGTTACACGGAGAATTTCAAACGCCCCTACGTCTTTGAGCTGGGCGTCGAAATCAATCCGGCGAACGACGATCTTCGATTTGTGGCGCCGTTCCGACGAGACGACCCTCTTCCCCAAACGGTGCTGATCGGAGAAGACAAGTTCATCCACCTCGCAAACGCCGGCCATGAACCCGAACAATCCGCCTGCGATGAAATCATTTCAACCGTGTTTCCCGAAATCTTGCGAGACTTTCCGAATGCGACAGAAGCCCTCAAGATTCGCCTCGCATCTGTTGTGGCCTCAATCAAGGTCGAAGCCCGATTCAATCCTACCCGGGTCGGCTCAAGGGTGTTCGTGGCACTGACAGACCGACACCAACGCGCGACTCTGGCCTCGTCCTATTAACATTCCTGCCTTCACTGCCCCATCGGCCAACGATGAGACGAGACGCTACGGCAACCTCTGCGCCAGATTGCCGTGAGGATCGTAGACTTCAAGGTAAGCCGATTTCCGCAAGCGATCCGGAAAGACAGCGACACACACGCCGGAAGGAGGATTCTTGCTCGACGGATAGCAAATCCCGTCAAAGCGTCCGGACGAGTGGCATAGGCGTCCGAGCAAATGCGTGGGAGGCTCACCTGTTTGGCCGGGAACCGAGCGCCACGCGCCGGTAAGCTCTTGGTAACTCGAACCAATGGCCTGCGCGTTCGCGGCTTGCGTCAGGTCCAAAACATGCGAAAGAAACCCTCGGATGGCGACAGTGACCCACGGCGCACTGACGATCGTGAAGGCAGGTTCGGAAGGAATCGAAATAAGCGCCTGCACCTCCTTGAGAGCGGTCACGATGTCCTTCGCAATATAGACTGTCTCAAAGGAATTCTTGGGAGTGTAGCGTCCGCCGAATCGTTTGCTTCCGATACCCCAGAGCGGCTGCGGCTTCACACGGGGGGCAGGCGCCGGTTTTGGAAATAGATAGTGCAGTGCCACCGCGCGGCTGAAGGGTCCCTCGATCGGAACCGGCGCGATCTTCCGCAATGCGGCACGGAGCTGCCTCTCAGGGAGCACTAGGAAGGCTGGCCAGCGAGGGCCGCCTCCAACAGGTCCGTCACAACCTGCGCCTTCCCTTCGAGGACCAACTGCAGGGGAGTCTGGCCCCCCAGATCCGGATGAGGACTATTCATCCACGTGAGGACACTTTCCTTTGTCGAGAGGAGTTGCGTCAGGATTGCCAAGCTTCGAGCAATCGGAATCAAATGAGGTTGCACGGAAACCGATCGAGGACTCTTGTGCAGCCCGGCCACACTCACCTGGGAGAACTTTGCAAGATTCGAGAGCGGCGTTCCGAGAAACGAGGCGATCCGGCCGGCATCGAGCCGCCCGGTCTCTGGATCGTGAAGTTCGGCGAGAACATGAGAGCTGACCGGATGCGCGGAGGAAGCAACTCGCACTCGGCGCTGGTTCTCGCGAGAATGTCTTTCGAGAATTCCTCGGAACCGGGCTTGGAACGCTGTCGTTTCGACCGCCCCCGCGATAACATCTCCGAAGGAGTACAGATTGTGCCGAACCGCGGCCGATTCGTTCGCTGTAAGCAAGATGATGCGTACATCCATGCCTCGAAGTTGCTTGAGGACTTCGAGTCCCGACACTGTTGGCATATGGATATCGAGCAGAACGAGACCAGGCGCGCTTTTCGCCGCTCGGCTGAGGGCTTCTTCCGCGGTTTTGACCGACTCCACGTTGAGGCCTTCTTCCTCGAGCAATTCCGAAAGCAGCTTCCTGCGTTTCGGTCCTGCCTCTACCAGCATGGCCGTTTCCATAGATTCCCCCTTCTAATCTAGATCAACTTGGATTATACTATGTTTCTACTTCCATTAGACCGGCTTTCTCTAGGGCCGGTGTTCCTGGATGGAGTTTGCGATATAACGGCCAGGGATCAGAACCGATGTACAGGACAATACTCGGCTTCGACACGAGCGCCCTCAATGCCCTACACCGGGGCGGGCCGAACGTTTCGCCTCTCCTGGCTGGACTCGATACCGGCTACGCCATCCGCCTGAACGGTACGGCCCTTGATGAGATCGTGGCACACAGCCTGCCCCAAGAACGGGAACGACTGCGCAAGCTTTGCCGCAGGCTGCTCGCAAACGGCGCGGGCGATGTTCTGCTTCCCTTCCACGAGATCACAACCCGACTGGCGGTGGCGTTTGAAAGCGGGCGCCCGTTTGACTGGACGCGCGTCGATGTTCGGTCCAACGAATACATGCGATTCATATTTGATGACGAGGTGAGCGCCCTATTTGAAGAGGACGCTGATTACGAAACAGTTTCCTTAGAGCAACGAACGAGCGCAGTAGAGACAGCAGCCCAGTTCGATGAGATGTTTCTCGCCCCGCGTTCCATTTTCCAGAAGCTCAGGGAAACGGAAAAGGATTCGTGGCCGAAGTCCGCCGCGGAGCTCGCGCAAGCGCTCGGGAAGCCGGGCGGCGCCTATTGGAACTACGCTGCCGGCCTGTACCAGAGGGCGACGGGAATCACGGTGGACGAGGAGAAAATCCGACAGTTCGTCCGCGAATGCCCACCCTTTCGAGCGCTGCTCGCGGCAATCGTGGTGGCCCAGTACGACCGGTCGATCTCGGAGGAAGTGAAGCCAAGGCTGGCCGGCCGGAACGACATTCTCATGGCCGGATATCTTCCCTACTGCGACGAGTTCATTTCAAACGACCATGCGCAGCAGACGGCACTCAGACAGATCGCAGCGATTGCGGAGCTCGAAACATCCGTTCGGTGGTACAAGGAATTCTCCGGCCAATTCTCGCTCGGTCATGCTGCCAAGAGATGAACATATCCGACGATTCCCCGTACGGGCTGCCGCAGGAGCTGTTGCGCGCCGCTAGCGACGCGACCGCTCAGTTGCGACGATCCGTCGAGTATGTCGACGGCGGTTTTTTGCTACAACGCGAGACTCGCGTTCTGGAATTCCAGACCGGCGCTGGCAATGTAATAGCTCTGCAAGGGAACGACCTGCTCAACTTCCTCCGGCCACTTGTGAGCACGTCGACATTCGATTCCGCGATCCCCGCCTCACGGCCACCGGCGGCTGCCGTCTCCTTTGCCACGACTGCCGGAAGAAAGATACGCGATTTCGTCGAGCTTTATTTCTACGAGCTTCGTGCGCTCGTATGCAAAAAGAACAAGAAGAATTCTCCGATCTCACCTGGCACGACGGTAGCGCTCGCCGGTGTGACGCACTGGTTGCTCGAACATTTCGGGATCCAGGAAGAGTATGCGAAAACGATGGCGACCGCGATTCTGGTGGCTCTCCTGACTGCGACGAAGGGAACATTCTGTAAGATGACGGAAAACGAAGCGAAGGCTGCGCTGCGGAGACTTGCGATCTGACCTTCACGTCGCCGGAATCATGATGGCAAGAAGCGAAAGGGTCCGGATTCCTGGCGTCAACCTGTCCGAGAAGTAGCCGGGGGGCTTGTGAGGAACGTTAGGAACGGGTGGCTCGGACAATTTCGACTCGCTCCTACACCTCTTGAAATCTGCCCGGGGCGCGCGATATGGGAAAAACACGCTAACTCCGAATACTTAATATTCGTGGATGAGAGTTTTTATAACTTCTTCGGATTTGCCGACATCGAAGGCAATTTCTGCCATGCCGCCCTAGGTCTACCGAAATGCAACTGCGCCGCGCTTCAGAAAGCAATGAGGCCATCGCTTGAGGCGTACAAATCCCGAATCGGCGCCCTAACGGGAGAACCGCCGCGCGAATTGAAATCCACCTCTCTGGCGCGTCTTCCGCTCGACTTCAGGATACGTTTCACGCGAGAACTGGTGAGCGCCCTGATCGCGACCGGGGGTTTTGTGGCCGGTTTCTACTCGACGACGCGCGGAATCGTGATGGAGCGCGTCAGGACCAACCTTTTAGATGAAATGGATCGCGTGCCCGAAGAACATTCGGCCCTATACGACGCTGCACGGATCGAGCTTCTTACTGAATTCAAAGGCGTGGGCCAGTCACGGCTGATCAAACAGCTGCTCCTGCACCCGTTTTCCGCCCTCTCGAACCTACTGGCTTCCTTCGATTGTACGTTCCGAATCAGGTATGACCCCAGGGACCAACGTGAGGACCAAGAGGTTCGCGCCGCAATGGGCCAATATATGCAGGGCCTCGCGCGCGTTCCGGAACTATTCGATGACCACAATCCGTTCCTTGGGATGGACATACACATCGCGTCGCATGAAGATGTCGGCCTCCAGCTGGTCGACATTGTAGCGGGTGAGGTACGTGGGTTTTTCCGTCGCAATCCGGAAGCCCTGAGCGAGAACGCGACGCTGACACTCATCACCACCGATTCGGACGAGCCGCTTCAATATTTCTTGAAATTCAATCAGTCGATTCATAAGGTCGGCGCGCTTTCGCCGATGAGTTCCCCTCTCGCGGCAAAACTCGGTCTTGAGAACTCCGACAATCTAATCTCCTATTACTACCCCGTTCTCGCAGCCGGGATCGTGTCGTGCGTGAGCGATACCGGGCAGCCCCGGCTCCTCGAAATACCGACCGGTCTAATTCTTGATCAGCAGGAATAATTTTCCCCCGTATACCTTAGGGCCCCTTCGGCGCTCGTGGAAGTGCCGAGGGCGAGCCTTAGCCTGGGTCGCAGACAGCTCCAATCCCGTACTCGTCCAGGATACGGACGACTTCTTCGCCGCTTAGGTACTTCGCTGTGGTTTCGTTCTCTTCCGACCACCGACCTCCGCTTTTAAGCGGCTTGAGCGGTTCCCATCTCTTCGTGAGCAACGCGGTCGCGAGGGCTTCGATGGCCAGCCAATGCCGCTCGATGAGCTCGTCAAGCTCCTGTGTCAGTCTTTCTTCATTTCGGCCGTAATCGCCGCTCAGTTTCCCCAAGAGCGTGCGAGCGACCACGTTGTCCCGGTTGAACGTAACGTCCAGGTAGTCCCTGGCTGGATAACCGCGCTCCTCGCGAAAACGCTTCTCGACGGCAAAGCCCGCTAGGACGGCGAGAATGTTTTTCGCGCGCGCCGAATCGCTCTCGCCCAAGGCCTCGTGATAGCAGGCAAGCCCCCATCCGGATGGATCGATCATGAGACCCTCCGTCCGCAACCGGAGTCCCTGGGTTGCCGCGATGACGATGTGCCCGGGTTCATGGCGAGCGCCGGACTCCACATTCGCGTCGCGATTGTTTGTGGTAGTCATTCTCCGCCACCCATCCCTGCGTTTTCAGCGCGGCCCGCCCGCCGAACGAAAAGAATAAACTGTGCTACCTTTTGAATCCTCACACAAGGAGCCACCTCTCATGTTCTCTTATTGGGCATACATTCTCGTGGGTCCCAACGACACCGGGAAGACTCACTTCCAACGATCTCTCGTAGGGCATCTTTGTGATGTCCACTACCAGCGTCTGCCGATCAACGTTGTCAATGAGGTGAGCCATCCGCGTGCGCCGAAGGCTTTCAAAACTCTTTTCACCATGAACCGCAGCTATCAGGAAAAGGCCTCCATGTACAAATCCCTTGAGCGCTTCTTCCGGAAAAAGGAATTCTTCAAGGATGCCGATGCCTGCGTGCTTTCCTCCCACGTGTCCGAAGAGGATGTCTCAGAAATGATTACCCACCTAAAGCGACGGTGCTATAACGTCGCTGGAGTATTTTGGAGCAATGCATACAACGGCCGAACGCCCGACATCGCCCTGCTGCCATGGGACGAAAAGCTGTGGATCGAGAATCCTCCCTGTCGGGCGGACCGCGTCGAGGCCCAGCTCGACCGACTGGCCGAACACTTCTCGCACTTCTTGATCGCCCGCGCTCACACACAATAAAGAAAAAGGAGAATGCTTGTGGTTCGAGATCAGCCTCCGGCAATCCTATACAAGTATTTCCCGCCCGAACGAATTGATGTCCTCGAAAACCTCTCGCTCCGGTTCACTAGGCCGACCGAGTTCAACGACACGTTCGACACCCATTTCCTCGTACCCAGACCCAGTCCAAGCAACGCGTCACAGAACGATTTCGACTGAAGACCAAGCTAGGCATTCTCTGCCTTACCGAGCGATCTGACGATCACCTGATGTGGGTGCACTACGCCAGGAACCATACGGGCTTTGTCCTCGGCTTCCGCTCTGCCGCACCGTTCTTTGCGGAAGGTGGCCGCACACTCGGCAAGGTCATCTATCAAGACCGTCCTGACGTTTTACAGGAACCCGATTTCAACGCCTGCTTTCACAAATCGAGCGTCTGGAGTCATGAAAAAGAGTGGCGCTGCGCACGTCATTTCGAGCCCTCCGAGTCACGCATGGCCGAAATACCGTCGACTCTGATCACCGAAATCGTATTCGGAGCCAAGATCGAGCCGTTCCACATCGCCCAAATCATGATGTACGTCGCCGCATACGAAATGACCGACGTCCAGTTTTTCGTTTCCGTTGCGTCGCACACCTCCTGGACGTTTGAGAACCGGCCGAAAGACATGGCTATGTGCCCACACTGCGAAGGAAATGGTTACCGAATGCAGGATGCGTAAGAACGCTTCAATGGAGTGAAACATCCTCATCTTCCGCGCGCCCTGCAGTTTGCTGCCCGGTGCGGGAAGGAAGGCAGTACAGCTATCCGCACAGAACAGCTCCTACATCACGCGGCGAGCAGTTTCACGGCAATTGATTCCACTTCAGGCGGGCATGTCTCAATTCACTGACGAGCGAATCGAGTAACCGCTTATGCTCCTCGCCTATTCCATCGACCTTGTTTATCTCCTGCGGGTAACGCAGCTCACGGAAGAACGGGTCAAAAATGCTCAACCCTTCTTCGATCGTCATGGGTTCTTTCATGGCGAGATACCCTACGATACCCATTTGCCTGGACGGGTCAAATGTCCCGCTTCGTTGCGCAAGCCGCTTCGCAAGTTCGACAAGATCGTGGCCCCACGCGCAGTCTGCTGCGACCAGGTTTACCTGCGGATCGAGGAGTTTCACTTTCTTGGGATCGAAAATCGTCAGTCCATTCACGACCAGGGCTGACTTCAAGTACATTTCCAGGGCATGGTGACCGAGCGTAGCCGCGGGAAATAGTAGAAATGGATCGTGGGTCCCAAAAAGAATGCTGGCGGCCTGGTAGTCAATCGCCGCCCAATCCCTCCACAGCCTAAAGTCGCGCGCATACTTATCGAGCTGCAGATAGGTCATTCATTCCCCAAGCTGCATGATCCCTGCCAGAGTAGCCTAGAAGCGTCCGTCTCTGATCCAGGCCGCGACCTCGTTCTCGACGGACAGGGGGCGGTGCGGGGCCCTGAGGAACGTTCCTTCGAGGCCATACGCACTCACCTCGAGAGGAATTGCTTCGTAGCTACCGCCCGACAGAAACCCTCTTACATAGAGTTCGGCAAACCGTTCTACGCCCAATTGGCGGTACTGTTCCACGTGCACGAGTTCGTGAAAGAGAATGCGGGCATCCAAGGGCTGGTGCGAAACGATGATGTCGTTGAAGGTGATTGCCGCCATCGTCTGAAAATTCGGCAAATTCCGGAAACCCAACTCGTCGAGCATCGGGTAGAACTCGGGGTTACCGACCCTTTCGTTCTCTAGCACCAGGGCCCGCGTGGAGTTCAACAATTCAGGACGAAAGAACCCATTCATCCGAACACCGAGATCTCGCGGCAACTCGGTCGCCCTTGCCGCAAACCGCTCCCGTTGTGCGCGGATGTACGTCGCAACGAGCCCGGATACCTGGGCGATCTGATTGGGCGAGAGGTTAGGTGTCGCCATATTCAGAGTTTAGCGTGGGAACGTCTCTGGTTAGGTGTAACTCGTGTCCGGCTAGCCACCGCTCCTGGCCAAGTCCGCTTGATCGAGAAGTCGATAACGGCCCGTCTGCAAGTTTGGGTCTGCCATCAACGTCAAGAATCGTTCACGAATTAGACCCGTCAGATACACAAATTGCTGTCGCTCGGTCTCAATAATTTTCACGGCCTCTTCCGACAGCGTTTCGAGATTATCGCTTCCCACGCGCGCGAGCTTCAATTTGTCGTTCTGCAGGCTCTCATCCGCTGCAGGTACTCCCGCAAACTTGTTTCCCGCCAATCCGCCGGCCAGAAAGAGCTTATAGGAATGAAGGACGCCCGGCGGAGTCCGCGGTATTTCTTCGTCAGGTGGCTCGACACTCCCGGTCGCGAAGTCCCCGATCTTCTTTCCTCGCATATCGACAGTAATATGAACCGCCAATCCGCGAATCGGCATTCCCACCGCCAGTCCGACCACGATATGGCCTGCTTCATGCGGGATGGCTTCGTCTACATACGATTCCGCGGATTTCACGAAAGGATAGTCGCACCGTCACAGCGCAGGGTCAACTCGACCGCTTCCTGCGAGGCGCTCGAAGCGAGGCTTAAGCGGAGTTTCGCTCGAACCAGTATTTCGAACCAAATGATCACAAACAACCCCATGCATCCCAACCTCGGGCGTCCCCTCAGAGGTCATCGGGCTATGTATATTGCGAACGAGTATCGACACGTTTATGGGTGGGCGCTCAGCGACAATGGCACTTGGTATTGTCATTCTTGGTGTATTGAGGGAACGGGACAGAAAATATCATTGAGACGACTCTCCCAAGAGTCGCGTACTTTGGGTTTGTTGTGCCAGACGGTGTCGATCCTCGCGCTACGTACATTGTCTCGAGCAATCTGGGCGAGAAATTGGAGAACTGGCAAAGTTCGGCTACTTTCGCCTCCGCAACGACCCAAACGTAAGTCGCGAGCTGCCCCTTGCCGCAACCGAACCATGATAGACCAGCAAGAAAGAATTATTATCACCAACCGTCGCCAACACACGGCCGGCAGCTGAAGAGTGCGTCGACCCTACTCGCGGCCTGTCGCATCGCTCCTAGAGCATCGATGAGAAAAATCCGATATCAGGTTCATTAGGTTTCCCCACAAGCATCGCCCGATCGAGGAGACGATTGCCCTCTTCGCAGGACGTCTCTGAGACCAGAAGGCATCCGTGGCAGGCCGCGAGATTTGCGTTGTCCGTTCCTTGGCCGCTCGTTTCAATACAAATGGGATCGGACGAGCACCATTGTGCCTTTTGCAAAGCTGAAAACAGAGTACGGAGCAGTCTTTGGGGTTCGCCCTGGCGCACTAGCCCTCCCATCGTACCCTCGGAGTCCCCAGAAGCCGTATAGATCAGAATCCCGCACATTTTTTCCGCTTCTCGATCCACGTTGCAATAAATCCTTTCTCGGAGCGACGCACTGCCATAGCCGCAATCGAAGCTGAGTTGATTGATCAGGCTATGGGCAAGGGCATGCAGGAGCATGAAGCTGGTCGTGATACGCCGCGGGCGCTGGCCGCGGCTCAACCGCCGTCGGTTGAAGTTCTGCGACAACAGAAGTGCTCTCCGAGAGTCCTGATTGTTCTCCAGCCAATCCTGCATTGTCGCCGCGTTCAGTTCGAGAAATATCCCTTCTCCTCTAACTACTGCAGCGGGCAGCCAATCAATTTTCTGGTCAAGCTTAAGTGGTTGAATGCGATCCGCCGCCCCTTCAGGATCTGGGGGAAGCAAACGAGAGAAGCCTGCCAGTGCGCGTGTTTCCCGTAATTTTTTCACGAGTGCTATTTTCGAGAAATACTTGCTTAATACTTCTCCGAGATCGGTTGGCCGCACAAGCTCAACAAACAAATCCGTTGCGGGACCACCACGAGGTGCAAGAAGGGCAGAATATTCCTGTCGACGATATTCTTCTTCAGTTAGTACGGGCTTTACATCCGCACCATCCAATTTCCGCTGCGCCACGGCAAGAAGCTGGTCGCAGCTCAGACCCCACATCTTTGCCACAACATCACATCTGATCGGATCAATCCTTTTGCCATCGACCAGGCCGTTAGTCAAAGCATCCCAGATTTCAGGGCGTTCGAGCGACTCGATAATGGTTCGCTCGGCTTTCTCCGCCCAGAGCGGTAAATAGATGGAACTTACTACAAGAGGAAAATATACGTTCGAAGCCCCGCGCTGTAAGACTCGCAGATGGGAACCACAAGGGAGTCCTTGCGCTTCTGTTCTTCCCAACCAAGGCTGCCCACCTCGGCAGCTGTACCCGATTCGCTGCAAAGCTCCACCCGCCTGCGGATCGAAGTCAAAGATACCGGCCAACGTTTTCTCTTCGCCACAGCTGCACGAGATCTTGATGCCGGTAAGGAGTGAAGATGAACGACCTGCTAGAAATCGAAGCTCGCAGCCTGGCGTGATGGGCTTGTTGCGGTGAACCCAGTCCATAAATGGAAAGTCTTCGATGTGCCCACGATCGCAAACTGCAATGATGCGAACCGGAATGAGAAATGGACGAGATCTCTCGCCTTTTTGCGAGCAACTCATCCCTGGATAAGGGCGTCCTGGACATCGCCGTGCACTGCTGAACAATGTGAGTCGCTCCATAGCGCCACATCGATGGCAGTAATGCCATCCGGGGAACCGAACACTCGGAATATCTAGATTGGCACTTTTTATCCCAATTCCGGGGTCCTTATGGTCCACAGGCAGTCTGAAAGCCCTGACGTCCAATCTTGCCTGCAGGCGTTCCTCGGAAACTAACAATTCAGGGGGACAGCTTTGCTTGGCACAGTGCCAAGCATCCAACCCGGCGACCATTAACGAGTCATCCCTTGGGAAATCAATCATTGATCCAATCCCGAAGGGACTTATTAGCTGTGATCGGCGGATGGGCTTCTGGGCTGGCATCCGATTACCTCAGTCGGGATCAGGAAAGGTTGAAAGCACTGCGGCGTCACAAGTCGCGTCCACATTCCTCATCGAACTGGGGGTTGGAAGAGGTCGTATGCTCCATTGTGGATGTCGTTCCGATCCGCTTGGGTACATTAACGGCTCCTCGGGATCAGGAGGAGCAAAGCCCCCGTACTTCGACGGAGGAACACGCTTCCACTCTCCGACTATGTAATTCAGTCGTTCAACAGCGGCTTCTGATTGGGAAGCATCCACATTAGAGGCCCTGTTCAAAACAATCGATCTAATACGCTCCACAAGATCGTCGCCAGGAGGTGGTGCATTGGGCCGCTGGGACAGTGAATCACCACCCAACATTCTGACTAGCGCGACGGTAACCGCATGAAGTGCCCGTTCGATGACAGGCCTAGCAAAGGGAGTGACGCTGGTTGGTTCAACGAATCTATAAAGACTCTGGTGGTACGCTCGAAAATGCTCGAAGTGAGAACGATCTCTCGGGCGGGCGGGATTGTAAATGGTCACAACCAAGCCCGGTTCTTTTCTCCCTACACGGCTCGATGCTTGAATATACTCCGCAGTGGTTTTTGGCTGTCCAACTATCGTCATAAGGCTTAAACGAGGTACATCAAGTCCCACTTGAATCATGTTGGTCGCAAGGCAGATGTCCACGACATCGAAGTCCTGGCCCGACCGCACACTGTTAAAAAGCTCCGCGAGAATGTCGGGAATTTGATTGCTTTGAATTCTACTTGTTAGTTCAAGATCTCGGTTTATAAAACGGCGCTCTTTCAGAGAATCCGGGCTTGTACCCTTCGTCAGTCCTTGACGATCCCACATCGCATTCATGTGCTCGCGGATGTCGGCACGGATCAGAGTCGCAGCGTGCCCGAGCTCGCGAATACTGTTGAAGTAAATCATGAGCGTCCAGAACGGATCGAGCAATTGCAGATCTTTCGTTGCAATCGATTTCACAGATTGAAGGAGAGCGGACACCACACGGATTTGGGCAGTGACGTGGGATGGTAGCGCGGAGGCGAACACCCCAAGGTAACACCGGCCTGGTTTTGTGGTGTTTTCTTCGGCAAAGAATGAATCTCCTACCTCCAGGCCTTGGGGCGGAAATAGGAAACCAGACCTGCCACTATACAGTGCGCTGATCTGCTCGTTGGCCCTGGAAATAGTTGCTGTAGACGCAACAATTTTAGGTGAGTAGTCGATCTCAGCACAACAAAGTGCCTCAATCGCCATCTCGTAATGTGCAACCATTGAGCCGAGCGGTCCTGAAATCAGATGAAGCTCGTCCTGAATAATAAGCTCCGGTGGACTGTAGTTGCGGTCAACTCCGAAGAGGCTCCGGGCCTCGGGACGCCAAGGTAACATTGCGAATTTGTCGACAGTTCCAATGACAAGGGTTGGCGGGTCTTTATATATCGCCTCATCCACTACCGCGAGGGGAAGGCCCGATTCTGTGCTGAACGGGCAGTCCAGATCTTCGCAGCGAAACACTACGCGAGATGGTTTTGGAACCTTCAGATACCCTTTTACTTTCCAGCTATTTCCGGCTTTTACCGGTCCCATCGCCGCTCCGCACCAGGGGCACGCCAACACGATGAATCTGTTCTCGTTGGGAGATTGATAGAGACGAGTGAGGGCTCCAACAGCGTCTTGATGGTCGTTTGGTGTCACGCCTGCTCCAACCCAGAGGCCAATCGAGATCGGGAGTGTTCCGAGCTCCATATGCGCCGAGCGCCTGATGTAGTCGCATGCACAGATCAGAGAAGCTGCCCGCTGGAACTGTTGCGTAGTAAGAAGCCGGAGCGTGTAACGCATAAATACAGTTGTGCCAGCATCATGAGGGTTGCGAAGCCTCCGCAAGAAAATCGTGAACGCAGACAAGCCGAGATACGCTTCAGTTTTGCCACCGCCTGTGGGGAACCAGATCAAATCGACAACGTTGCGTTCCTTGGAATTTGGTTGAGCGACCGATTCGAGATTCATCAGTAGGAACGCGAGCTGAAACGGACGCCACGCTGCAGCTTTGGCGGAATAGTCGGGTTCCTTATAAGGTTCTGAAAGCTGAAGTTTGCCGTCCTTCAAGACCCATGCGCGCACGCTATTGCTGGCAAGTTCGTAGTGAGCCTGCTGAAGATACATCGCTTGATTCGCTAGCGCAAACGCACGGCGGACCAGTCTCTGGTTGCGAAGCAATTCGATCCCGCGCTGAATCCGTTCTAAACAGTTCTCGCATAGTGCAAGATTCGCCTTTGCGACATCGACAAATTCCATTGGAACCTGCAGCCGATCGGAAATTCTCTGTTTTTGGTCGTCGATCCAGGCCTTGTACGCCGCTGCCAGGGTTTCGCAAAGGCGAATTGTTTCCGGGCTCTCTTCAGACAGCGTTGTCATTGAAAAAGAAACGCCCGGCACATCAACGTGTTCAATGGGCTTGACTTCATAGATTGGGAGAGATTCAGTCCAAACACGAGAACAACGACCGGGAGCATTTTCTAGCCAGTCACAAGAGCACCCATGACCAACCCCGAAAACTTTTCTGTTCCGATACAGGAATCGAAGGGAACGCTCCTCCACATCCTCCGTGTAAGTGCGGTCGGGATATTCAAGGAAGCAGTCTCCCGAGTCTCCCGCCAATATTTCAAAACGGCATTGAAAGAAGCAAAGCTCGTCGTTTGAAACGCGTGGAGATTCGTTGCGGTTGAGGAGTGTAATTGTAATCAAGCGAACGTTTTGATGTCCGCGATCATCCCTGTGAGGACGGCTCAACACGTTTACTCTGAGTCTTGACTCCAACTTTTCTATAGGGACAGACTTCTCAACGGACATGACGGATTCACCGAGAAGTTCCGAACAATCAATAGTTACTGTGACGAGCAGAGGTTTCCGCAGCCATGCATATGAAGTCGAAGGCCCCTTAGTCTTGCCTCTCGCGAACCCTGGGACCTCTGTTTTTTCGTAGCGGGCGGCCTCGATCCTTACCAGCAGCTTTGCGGGCATCTTAATCAATGCGCTAACTCCCATTGCGCTTGGCATATACTGGTTCGCGAGGTTCAGATCGAAATCTGTTTCCGGCTGCTGATCCGTCGGGCTACCAGAATCTGATATTTCTGCTTCGTTCGGGACCTCTGTTTCCCCAGCTTCTTCTGAGGGACCCACATCCGAATCCCGCAGTTCCTTTTCCTCAATGTCTAAATGGTCGGACACCTCCGAACGCATCGGGAAAAGAATGCCAGCGCTGTATCGGAGCCTTGGGGGGTCCTGAGAGCGTAACATCTCTTCTTTGTTGATCTGGATTGCCGGAAATCCGGGAGCGGGGCCGACGAGTTCCTTCCGCAGATATTTGACGAGCTCTTGCCGGACCTCGTTAGTCGTCATGATTTCCATCCTTCAGTCAGCTTACGCATAAGAGACTTGGCAATCGCTTCCCGCACAGGCTCCCGTACCATCATTACCAGGAGGCTTCGAGCTCTAGACATGCCGGTGTAGAGCAACGCTTGCGGTTCATCATCGCTAACGTGTTCAACATCACAAAAAATTACTGTGGGGCTCTCCATTCCCTTGAATGATTGAACTGTCGCAAATCCAAGTCTCGAGCCCCCAACATAAGGCGGGACTCCGCTACGTATCTCTACGGAAGAAATAGTTCCGTACTTGGAGGTTACACAGGACAATTTGGAAGCGACAGATTCAGAAAACTTCCTCGCAGACAACAATATCAAGTCTCCAGGTTTCATTCCCTCACTCAGAAGTCCTCGTATCACCTCGGTGAGCTTCTCAAGCTGCTGATCCGGGTCTTTCCAGTAACGGTAGTCCACTGCTAGGCCGTCAATCTGTCCCAGTTTATAGGGCGGCGACGAGAACCCTGACAGAAGCGCGGTTTCCTCACCAATTCGGCGTGTGTTACGACAATTCGTATGAAGCTGAGCGTATGTGAAATGTTGACACGCCGCCGTGAGGGTCTCCAGATGTTTTTCACGGGGAGGGCCTCCGTAAATACATTGGCGAGTAAAATCCCCAAAAACGTACCACTGGCCGCCGGCGACCCCGCCTTTCAACACTGTTCCAAACAGCTCAAGCGCCTCCGAGCTCAAGAGATCCTGAGCTTCATCGAGAACAACAACATCGAACTGCGAAGGCGCTGCCTCGGCACTCAGCTGCGAATAGAATGGCAGCAGTTCTGAAAATAACCGATTCTGATCGGCATTTTGCGCGGCGGCTTCGAATTCCCCGCGATATTGTGAGGACATTATCTGTTCCCGAAAATATCGAAAATAGCTGTTTGCTTGCAACGTTTTTAGGTGCAATTCTTTAGCACGAGACTCAAACCAATCTCCCAGAAGGCGGTTGAAACAGAGCAGAAGTACTTTTTTCCCCTGGGCGGCTTGTCTCTGAGCATATTCCAGCGCAAGAATTGTTTTGCCCGTGCCCGCTGCACCCTCGACCAGACACCTGGAATTGCCGGAAATCATGTCGAGGACGTTGTACTGGTCTTCCGTGAGAGAAACTAAAGCGCTTTCGCACTCGCTGACGACTGTGGGCCGAGCGATGACTCGCTCGAAATCTGGTCGGAGAAATTGACGAATGTCACCGATTGTACTTTCGGCGACAGAAGGCCGAGACCAGCCGAGCTTTTTTCTTTGGGCTGACAATATTTTCACGATAATTTGTGAAATGGGTATCTTCAGGTCATTTCGGCCAACTGCCTCCCAAGTTTCAAATTCTGGAGTTTGTGGGGGGGAATCCACGTCGGGGAATACTACTGCATACCCAAATGTACAGCGGCTCGCATCACTTCCTTGTCCAAATTTTCTCTGGATTGCATGCAGAAGCGCGAACATTCCTTCGCGCGCCTGCATGAAGGGGCTCTTGCTGAGCTTGGCAACCACACCAAACCTGTCGGTAGTTTGCCATGCTCCGCGGTCGCAACTTACTCGCCCCCCCTTTATTTCAAGGCAGATCACTCCATCGGTCGGAATGAGAACGACAAAATCAATCTCACCATATACGCCGAGCCGCCTCTTAGATAGACCCAGTGAGTGAAGTACAAACCATTGTGCCGTGTCAGGATCATTCTCAAGAAGATGAAAGACCCGTTTTTCGGCGCTGCTGGTTGTGGCCTCGTCGTATTGGGGCGGAATCATTCTGGCCATTAGCTGATCCGCCCGTCAGCTCCGATATCCCACAGGAGTCGGTTTATCTGGGAGCGCCTCTGCGGCGAAAAAGACCGATCAATTTCCTCAATTTGGACAACCCAAACCTTCCCGACTCCGAGATCCAGTTCGGTTTCGCCATGGCCGAGGAGGCTAAGCTTTTTGGGCAATTCTTTTAATAGAAGCTCAGTCAGTCGAAATCCTGCCCGGATGTGGAATCTTATAAGGTCATCCCTGGAACGTTCCACGTCCGGCAATAGATCAAACAATTCCTTGTCATGAGAAGCACCGGCGATGATGCGGACATCCCGCATATCTTGCGGACAAATCGTGTCTTCATCGGCAAGCCAACCTCGCACCGTTTGCAAGTGACGCGAAAATCCATATGTTTGAAGTTCCGCCAAGATTTGTCTCGAGTCCCGTCCTAGTTTCTTGAGCGCGGGTCTCCACCGAGTCGCAGTTTGTCGGAGCCTTTGGTAGGCCTCCTTACCGATTTCGTCTTCAACAAGGAACCGGATGATGTCAGAATCTCCAGATTCCCGAAACATTATGTAGTCACCCTCGTTGAGGTCTTCGACTGACCTCAAAGGAATCTTCCCAGGACTGACCAGATCCCCAGAAACATAAGCGTTCAGAACAGCTAGTTCGTGGCCAGCCGTTAGATGGGCGAAGGTTGGCCCCGCGAAGTCAACATAGCACGCGTCCACCATCTCTTCGCGGTCCTCTTCGCCCGATACCGGTTGGTCGGCCAGCCCGACCTTACGTCTTGTGAGGAAACGTTCCTCAGAAACATCAAACTTTACCAGAGGGTCTTGGGAGCTCTCAGATCCGGATTCGCTTCCATCGTTCTGGCCCTCAAAAGAGGAAATCCCAAGCAGCTGCTTTTTTCGCTCCTTCGAAATACCTCGAAACCCTGATCGTTTGTAACGTTGGCGGTATCGATTCAACCATTCTTCCTCAAACCGGTAAGCTAACAACCGAACTTCATCGCTTGTGTACTGGTGCACCAGACGGTCAAACCTTTCTGACCGTGGCCATGAAACGACCAAGATTCTGTCAAAGTTCTTGTCCTCAGGTATTTCAGTTATTGAATAGATCTCGCCGCCGACGCCAGATTTGCTAAGCCAATGCCGCAGATCTGCGCAACTCGTTTCCCGACGAGATACCACTATGGCGATCTGGTTTTCCTCAAAACCAATCGTTTTCAAATTATCAAGGAGAGCCTTCCCTTTGGGGGTAACGCCACCTTGTGACAATGTCTTGACGGCGATTTGCATATCATCGATCGCTTGTCCAATCCGATTCGTGGTTTCCACCGTTAGCCAGACCTTCGCACCCTCCAGATGTTGTCTGGATGACTGCAAAAGTTTGTCGGCGGCAACGGAAAATACCTCCGACTCTTGGCCGAGGTATTCGGCGCAAAACATGAGCATGCGAAAAAGAGAGTAAAGAAGCTCGCGAATCGCACCGTTGTCGGTCGAAGATATGGCTTCTGCTGCCTCTTTCAATTCCATCGCAGCCCGATCGAGATTTTCTTCTCCGCAGGGCAATGCGGAAATTACCAAATTACGGGCGGACGATGCCTTGATCATCACATTACGAAGAGGAACATCCTGCCTCTCCCCCGTGGCTCCGAGCAGTATTTCGTCAGGTGTAAGCCGCCAGACCTCGCAGCCACGCTCTTCCAGTAAACGAACAGACTCGCGCTGAGTGTCGCTCGCAAGAATGAGAGTGCGTTGGTTTTCTGTTATCGAATCGTATGCTCGCAAATCTCTCGTAAGGTATTCAATTTCGTTGATAAGAACTGATTTTGTAAATCGTTCTGCGCTGGTGCAATGAGTTGCCAAGTCATCCGCCCGAGACGCAATGGCGACTAACGGTTCACCTGCCGCGACATAGTCGTCAAGAAAAGACAGGTTCCCACCCTCAACCACCTTGCCGAATGGGACTTCATCCTTGAGCATTCTTCTGATCGCCCCTTCAACGCAAGGTGCTAGCATGCTCCAACGGTCCAAGGCTTCGACAAACTCTTTCCTCGCGCCGAGCGCTAGCACGCGGTTCCGGAGGAAATTCCGATTAACAGCAGTCTTGATACCCAGGAGCGATCCCAATATCGTGGGCTGCGATTGCCCCAAGTCCGAGCTCAAATATCCCTTGGGCCGCTTGCGAGTCGTTTTTTCGAGCCGCGCAATCTCCGTAACGGGCAATGAACGACTTTCGTTGCGGTCAACCACTTTCAACCTGAAAAGAGTGGGCGTAAAGAAGCCCTCATACCGATAGACCAAACCGCAGGGATGTACCAGAACATGGTCACTCCCCTCTTTAAAAGAAATTGAGGCATGTGTCCGAAGAATCTCCTGAAACTCATCAGAGAATCGGCTGACAGCCAGAAGCGTGGTAACAGCTATTGCCACATCTTTACGATCAGGCAGAACAATGCAGCAGGGTTTATCCGTAGATCCAAGAATCGTAGCAATTAAACCGACAAATGCTGGAAGTGGCGCTGGCTTGGAGCTCTGATCGTCAGAGAATTCGAGCAATCGAAGTAGAGGAAAACGGGCGAGAATTGCCTCATGCATCTGCTCCAGGACTTGGGCACGCCTCGAATCTGGCGAGATCTGGGACAAGTGTCGACACTCCTAAACCCGGAATAGTGCGGACATGAGAATGTCATAGTACTGGTATCCTGGGGATTCTGACATCTCCATCCGTTTTCTGGTCTGTAGTCCGGCAGGATATGCCGGATTAGACAAAAGTGACAGCAATGCCTGATGTACTTTCATCGACACAGCGCAGCTACTGCATGTCCCGAATTCGCGGCAAAGACACGAATCCGGAACGCTTGATCCGGACTGGACTGTTTGCCATGGGCTTCAGGTATCGGCTTCACCGACGTTCGCTGCCTGGAAGCCCCGATCTTGTGCTCCCCAAGCATCGTGCCGTTATCTTCGTTCACGGCTGCTTTTGGCATAAACATGGATGTGAACTGTTCCGATGGCCCAAGACAAACGCTGAGTTCTGGAGGAATAAAATCAGCAAGAACTCAAGAAATGATAAGCAGAATCTGATCAGATTGGGCGCGGAGGGATGGCGAGTCTTGACAGTTTGGGAATGCTCTCTACGCGGGAAGCGTCGGATGGACCAGACAGTGCTGATTGGCAAGATTGCGCGTTGGCTACGGGCAAGAAAGAAACGGACTGAACTCTAAGCCAATTGGAATGTCCTCCCGCGGATGCCAGGACAGTACTGTCTGCGTGCTTCGTCCTGGTCTGATATTGCAAAGCCTGGTACCCTTGCCCAGAAGGAGGATAATTCTTGTTACGTGGGCTTGATCTATTCTGCGGCGGAGGTGGCAGCAGTCGTGGAGCCAAGATGGCGGGCGTCGAAATCGTTGCAGCCGTTGATATGTGGACTCTTGCAGAAGCTACGTACCGCGATAACTTTCCTAAGGCGAGATTCTATCGCCAGAGATGCGAGAAGCTAGCCCCCGGAAAAATCAAGGGACAAACACACAAGATTGACATTCTTCTCGCATCTCCTGAATGCACGAGTCACACTTGTGCCAAAGGATCGTCTCCACGTTCAGAGAAAAGCCGGTCGACGGCATTCCAGGTGATCCGATTTGCCAAAGCCCTGAAGCCGCGATGGATCGTCGTCGAGAACGTCGTTCATATGCGATCCTGGAGACGATTTTCGAAGTGGCTGAAGGCGATAGAGGACCTGGGATATCAAACGCGTGTGCAAGTTCTGAATGCCGCTGACTTCGGAGTACCTCAGAGTCGGAGGAGGCTTTTTGTCACAGCCGATTTGCACGGTGTGCCACCGATTGTCAAAGGCCATCCTACTCGCAGGGTTTGCGTTACCGAGTTGATTGAATCGGGGAACGGATTTCGATACACGCCCCTCCACAAGAAGGGCCGAGCCAAGCCAACTCTCTCTCGGGCACGCAGAGCCATAAAGCAGCTAGGAGCTGGACAGCCCTTCCTTATCGTCTACTACGGCTCAGACGGTGCTGGTGGTTGGCAAAGAGTCGATCGGCCGCTGCGGACGATAACCACGGTAGACCGCTTCGGCTACGTAAGGCCGACTGATGGTGGTCACGAGCTCAGAATGCTTCAGGTTTCTGAACTCAGCCGTGCGATGGGCTTTCCCACTGAGCATCAGTTGCTGCGAGGCACAAGAAGAGACAAGATCAAGCTGATCGGCAATTCTGTTTGTCCTCCTGTCATGAAGGCCGTCATACAGTCTTTGAGAAGTAATAATTCTTAAATATGAGATTGAAGGTGACAGATTTACCTGCTTGATGAAATTATTGCGGCGTGCATTTTTGAGGATTCTCATCACTGCCTAAATCTGATGGCAAACATTTATGGTGAGCCGAATGCAACGGTTCTTTTCTCGCAATTCACTCCCAATGGCCGATCTTTGTGTTGACGCGGTTTATCGGGGCGGACGTAGAGGCAACGCAAGCGACGATCCATTTTCACCACTTCTCAGCGTAAGCAATATGGGTGGTTTTAGATACCGTGGAAGTCTGGCAGACCTCGGCATGGTCGTGCTTACCAGCACTCTATCCGATCCAGAGTGGCCCGATGAGCTAGATGAAGAGACAGGAGTGTTTACATATTTCGGAGACAACAAGCGCCCCGGCAGAGCTTTGCATGAAACACCCCGCAACGGGAACGAGTTGCTGAGACGGCTTTTTGATTTCGCCCAGGGAGGAAAAGAAGGAAGGAAGAACATACCACCCATATTTGTCTTTTCAAACACGGGCGAGTGGCGAGACGTTGTTTTCATTGGGTTGGCGGTTCCTGGCACAACAGACCTGCGGCCGGGAGAAGACTTGGTTGCCATCTGGAAGACTTCTCGGCGTAGAAGATTTCAAAATTATCGTGCGCGATTCACAATCCTTGATGTTCCCGTTGTGTCGCGAAAATGGATCGCAGACATCATTGCCCGTAGTCCTAGGTCAAGTGACGCACCTTCTCCCTGGTCCGCATGGGTTGAGACTGGGCAATATCGACCTCTGAAGGCAGCTCGATCCGTTGAATACCGGGGCAAATCTGAGCAACTCCCGAAGGACCAAGTGGGGATTGCAATCGTAGCTGCTATTCACTCCTATTTTAACGAGAGATCAGTTGAATTCGAGAAATGCGCTGCCGCGCTTGCAATGATGTTACTTCCCAATATTGCTTCACTGGACGTGACCCGGCCATCTCGTGACGGCGGTCGTGACGCGATCGGGCGACTAAGAATCGGCTCGGGACCCGGCTCAATTCTTGTGGACTTTGCACTTGAGGCAAAATGTTACGGGCCTTCCGAATCAGTGGGTGTCCGGCAGGTGTCACGCCTGATCTCCAGGCTGCGGCACCGACAATTCGGTATACTCGTCACCACAAGCTACTTGGACGTGTACGCCTACAAAGAAATTAAGGAAGACCAACATCCTGTCCTGGTTATCTCGGCCGCCGATATCGTTGAATTGCTCAGGCGAAACGGCCTGTCGACGATAGAAGACGTTTCAACTTGGCTCGCGAGTGAGTTTCCCCTTGAATGACAACGTCATTTCCTGCAATAACGCGAATCCCTTCAGCCGGATCATCACAGACGCGCGCGAGCTTTGCCATACCGCCGTTCCACTAACTGCTTCTCAAGTTCCACAGCTTATTTCTTAAGTTGTGAATCGTCCATTAGACTTCAGAGATCTCGGATCAACCCGTACCTCTTTCTGGAGTAAACAAGCTGCTACGCTCTAAGACCGTCAAATGGCAGAAACCTCAAACGTTGTTTCGAATTCAACCCGTTCCGCTGCACCTACGACGGCTAGCCGTAAATCTCCCTCTCGCTGATCGCACCGCAATGCTGGCACATGAACGACCGCCCCCACTTCGACTTTTGGCGAGGATAAGTAAAGTAATTGTGCCTCCAGACGACCACCAACATGAGAGCGGCACAGAAACAGAGGAAGCAGATCCCAATCTGCGTCGCAATGGAAGAGACCGGTGAGGGACTTGCCATGACCATGTGGATGTAAACGATTAACGACACGAACAGTACAAGTCCGAACCAACCAACGACCTTTAGATAGGACCACTTCGTCGGCGGACGAAGGAGCTTCGAAAGTTCCGTATGTTGAATCCCCTTGCTTGCGCCTCGTGCGATCAATACACTTGGCCCGTCACTCCCGAATAAGACGCCCCTTAGTCGAGTGCGCCTATCGACGCGATAGAGTCCTTCTTGGTAGGAGAGCGAGACTTTCTTGAGATCCGAGCTACCGCATTGCTGGCAATGCAATTCCACGAAGTTGCGCCTTCCAGCTTTCGATCCGGGCAGAGACCGCCCCTCACTTGTAAATACATCGGGGACCGATCCGTTGTACCAACCCGCTTCCATCACGCCACCCTCGCTTTCTTGCTGGCCCGTGCCATCCTCCGCGCCATAAACAGCAACAGGCTTCGACGCTGTTCGTCCAAATGATGAATCTGTCGCCAGAGCAGTCTTAAATAGCGACGGTCTTCCTCCGAACCATGCCCAGCGCCAGGCTCCGCATTCCGAACCAACGGAAGCTTTGGCGTGCCCTCAGCCCCGAGTTCTTCGTCGAACAGGGAATAAATCGGCACTTCAAGTGCCCGAGCCATTCTCTCCAGCGTGTCGATCGACGGCACGGTATGACTGTGTTCGACGCTTGAAATATAACAGCGGAGTAGACCAGAGAGTTGTTCCAGATCACCTTGCGAGAGACCCTTCTGTTCGCGCAACGCACGAAGCCTCACGCCGAGAAGCGCGGAAGCCCGCGTTCCGTTGGCAGCAACACGACGAAGTGACTTAGCCAAGCGCACAATTCTTTCGAACCTAATTATATAACAACGAGCGCTCGTTGTTTATTTGAAAACTTCTTAGCGGGATTTCTTGGACTTGGGAGGCCGACCGCCCTTGCGCTTCTTGCGTCTCGCCTGTAGCTGCTTGAAGTACTCAGACCCTCGCTTGGCGATCTCCCTCCCACCCTTCCGTCCAAGACTGACGGCGGCGGGATCTTTCCTCTTTGGCAAAATCCTTTGGAACCGGTTCTACGTGCGGCTTGTATTATGCACGACGTTCGCGGTTGCCACCAAAGAAGGCAGAGGCTGCCATGGACTGCCGGACCATAAACCTCTAATGAAAATCGTGGGATTGCGTTTCAGCTGACGTGATTGAGATAGGTAACACGCGAGAGGCCTTGATAGAAATCGTGTGGTCCTGATTCTGGAGCACTCCTTCGACGCGGAGAAACTTCTCACGGTTGATCACTTTGCGGTATTTTTCATACAAATCGGGATTCACGATTACATTCGAGATTCCCGTTTCGTCTTCCAAACTTAGGAATACGAATCCTTTTGCCGTTCCGGGCCGCTGACGAGCGATCACGCATCCCGCGACGCGCGTGTATTGTCCGTCCGGCAGACGGGCCAGATCGCACGCGCGCTTCACTTGCAGCTTGGATAGAGCCTTCCGGCAGTAGCTCATCGGGTGCGGGCCAGTACTCATGCCCGAGCCGTGAAAGTCGGCAACAAGACGCTCTTCGTCTGTCATCTGACGCAGCGGCGACAATTCCTTTTGCTCCGGAATCGCGCCCAGCAACGGTCCGGCAGACCGGGCCGCTCGTTCCACTTGCCACAGTGCCGTCCTTCGATGCATTCCTTCTCCAAGGGAATTGAGCGCGCCGACTTCACTCAGCGTTACGAGATCCGCTTTCTTTAGGTCGGGGATACGGCGCACGAAATCGTCGACTCCCTCGAATGGCCGCTCCTGCCGTCCGAACACAATTTTGTCCGCCGTCATTTGCTTCATCCCGCGAACGTAGCGGAACCCGATCCGCAAACAGGGAATGTCCTTGCCTTCCCTAACCGCATGCTCGATGGTGCAGTTCCATTCGGAGTGGAGCGCATTGATCGGCTTTACGCGCAGGCCATGCAACTGCGCATCATGCACGAGCACCGCAGGGCTGTAAAAGCCCATCGGTTGGTTGTTGAGCAGGGCCGCGGTAAACGCCGCGAGATAGTGATATTTCAAATACGCACTGGCATAGGCAATCAGAGCAAAACTTGCCGCGTGGGACTCGGGAAAACCGTACCGGGCGAACGACGTAATCTGCGTGATGATCTCTTCCTGCGTTTCCGGGCTGAAACCGTTCTGCGTCATGCCGGTCCGCAGCTTCTCTTCAATCTCGTTCATTCGCTCTTCCGAACGCTTGAAGCCCATCGCACGCCGCAGGTCCTCCGCCTCGCCGCCCGTGAAGTTCGCGGCGATCATCGCCATGCGCAGCAGTTGTTCCTGAAAGAGAGGTACGCCGAGAGTCCGTTTGAGAACGGGTTCAAGAGAAGGATGGGCGTAACTGACTTCTTCCCTTTTCTGCCGCCGCCTCATGTAGGGATGCATCATCTTTCCCACAATCGGTCCGGGCCGAATGATGGCGACCTGCACGACGAGATCGTAGAACTTGACGGGAGCATTGCGCGGCAGCGAAGCCATTTGCGCACGGCTTTCGACTTGAAACATTCCTACCGTGTCCGCGCGGCACAGAGTTTCATAGACCGGAGGATCGTCGGGAGGGAGCTGCGCCAGATCGACCGGTTTACTGTAGTGTTTGGGAATCAGTTCCAGGCACTCTTCGAGCACGGCCATCATCCCGAGTCCGAGCAGATCCACTTTGACGATGCCCATGTCGGCGCAATCGTCTTTGTCCCATTGCACGACGACGCGCCCCGGCATCGTTGCCGGCTCCAAGGGAACCACTGAATCAAGCTGGCCTTGGCACACGACCATTCCGCCCGAGTGCTGACCCAGATGCCTTGGCAAATCCTGAATCCGTTCACACAGCTCCCAATACTTCCGCACAAGGGGATGGTTCAGGTCGAAGCCGACCTGCTGAAAGTGGTTCTCGAAGTTATCGGACGGGCCGCGCCATTCTCCGCTGTTGACCACGCTCGAAAGTTGGTCAAGAGTCTCCCGATCGAATCCGAGAGCTTTGCCGACCTCCCGCGCCGCAGATCGGTCACGATAGGTGATGACGTTCGCGGTCATGGCGGCGCCGAGCTGGCCATACCGCTGATACACGTATTGAATGGCCTTTTCCCGTTGGTCGCCGCTCGGGAGGTCGAGATCAATGTCCGGCCACTCGCCGCGTTCTTCCGAAAGAAACCGCTCGAAGAGCAGTTCCATCCCCACCGGATCGACTGCGGTAATGCCGAGCGAGTAGCAAACCGCGCTGTTCGCAGCCGAACCGCGGCCCTGCACGAGAATGTTCTGCTCGCGGCAAAACCGAATGATGTCCCACACTATTAGGAAATACCCAGCAAGATGCAGTCTTTCGATCAGTGCCAATTCGCGCTGGATCTGTTTTTGTGCTCGCGCGAATAGACCCTCGTCCCGCTTTGCGCCGTAGCGGCTTTGAAGCCCCTCTTCCGTGCGTTTGCGAAGAAACGAGTCCATCGTCTCTCCGGCAGGAACGGGATAGCGCGGGAATTCGTAACCGAGATCGGCCAGCGTGTATTCGAGCCTAGAAGAGAGTTCGGAAGTGTTGTGCATCGCTTCTGGTAAATCGGCAAAAAGTTTCGCCATTTCCTGGGCCGATCGCAGGTGGCGCTCATCGTTCCGTTCGAGGAGCCGTCCGGCCGTTTCGAGCTTCACATGATGCCGAATGCAGGTAAACACATCCAGAATCTCGCTCTCTGCGCCAGTTGCGTAGCGAACGCCATTCGTTGCGAGAAGAGGCAAGCCGAGCCTTTCGGCCAAGCGCACCGCCGCCTGATTCCGCCGCTCTTCGGCAACGTCGCTGTGCCGCTGCACTTCGACGTAAACATTCTTGGCTCCAAAAATCGTCGTGAGCTTCTCAATCTGGCTCCGTGCCTCGTCGTAGCCTTGATTCGAGAGCGACGCCGAAAGCACACCCTCGTCGCCGCCTGTTAGACACACAAGACCTTCCGCATGTTCGGCAACCTCTTTGAGTGTTGCTGTGCCCGTTCCTTTTTCGGTCTCGCGCAACTTGTAGCGCGTCATCAGCCGGCAGAGATTCTGGTAGCCCGTCCGGTTTTTGACGAGCAGCGGCAGTCGAACCGGTCTCTGCGGTGCAGCATTGAGCATCCACGAGGGCGGCCTTGCGCGGTTTCCGAAACCTTCGACCGACACTTCCGCCCCGACATGAGGACGAATCCCCACGGACTTTGCCGCCATGTGGAAGCGAGGCGAACCGTAGACGCCGTCGCGGTCCACCAGCGCCATCGCAGGCAGTTCCAATTCCTTCGCACGGGAAACCAAATCCTCCGGGCGCGAAGCGCCTTCGAGGAAACTAAATGCCGACGACGCATGTAGCTCGACGTACTTCAATCGTAGATTCCTTCTACGAACCAGCGCTTGGCGCGCAAGTCCCTGTAAACGCGATACAGCGCGGTTTCGGATTCGATGTCCACATCGTGTCCCGCTTGGACTTTGGGGCGCAGCGCGCTGATCTCGACGTCCCATTCCTCGCGCGCCCACGGAGTTTCAGACCACCACTCACCCTTTCTTCTCCACGGCCCTGCGAACGCAAGGACCTGCCGGCGAACGCCTTCGCAACTGAGAAACGTCGGCCTGCCTTCCCCGAACTCGACCGCCGCCGCGAGCGGAGGGCGGTAAATGCGCATCACCGCTGTTGTCCGTTTTTCGTTCGTCGAGTGTTGTTCGTTCACTTCCGGCAGGACAAAACGATTCTGCTGAAAGGAATTCGGGCCGTGTGTGTCCAGTAGAACAGGCGCACCAACTCGGCCTTCCCCCACCGTGTTTTGGATTCGTGCCAGGGTTACTTCAAGGCGCTCTGGATCAGGGGATAGCGGCAGAAACAACCCGAATTGCTGCGATCGTGCTTTTGTGGGAACCGCCAAGATCGAGACCGCGGTGACGGGGCTAGAAGGAGGGTGCGCCTCCAGGTCCAGCCGCAAGAGTTTCAGCAGAAGTTTGCCGTCCCGCGTCGGCACGGGAAGCCGCAGCGTGCGTACATGGGCAATCGGTTCTTTCTTCTTCGAGTCATTCCTTTCCAGCGTAAGCGTAACTTTCACTTCCGCGATGGAAAGGATGTGCAGACGCAGCCGCGTCGATACCTGATCGAGAAGCCTGTTTAGCACGAAGAGCAATGGCTCGAGCAACTCGACTGAAGAGTCGAGGTCCATGTGCTCTTCGAAGTCGCACGGAAAGTCTTTGGCGATCAGCGGCTTGTTTTCCGCCCCTTGCGCGAGCCGCCACCACGAAAGACCTTCCTGCCCGAGCCGCTCGACAATGGCAATCTCCGGTAGAGCCGCGAAATCCGCACAGGTGCGAATGCCCCAGCGATGCAAGGTTTGAACAACCGCGAACGGAAGACGGAGTGCTTCAAGAGAAAGCGTCCCTAGATGGACTGCTTCCTCCCCCGCAGGAATCACTGTCACTCCGGCAAAACCTTTTGCCGCGCATACCGCGGCGGAAATATTTCCGGCGACCGCTACATTCGTTCCGAATCCGACTTCCGAGGCAACGCGCTGTAAGTCCTGCGCGATCTTTTGAGGAGTTCCGAAGAGCTTCTCACAGCCCGCCAGGTCGAGCACCACCGTATCGGAAAAATCCTGGCCCTCCGGCCGTGCTCCATCCTGGACGCGCGGCGAGATCGTCCATGCACAGTCGCGAAGCGCCGCATAGGCGCTCTCTTCTTGAGAGAGTGAGCGCCATCGCCAGGTGACATCCTGAAACGCTTCCGCCTGCACTTTGGTCATTCCGGTTTCGACACCGAGTTGTCTCGCCTGGCGATTGGTGGCAAATACTCGCGCCAGAGGAGGAGTGCCTGCAAGAATCGCGATGGCCCTGCTCCGCAGTTCCGGCTCAAGACGAACCACCGCCTGAAAGGGAAAATCAGGAGCGAATAGAGATGCGAAAGCCAACGTGGGTCCCCCGAACTTGGTAAAGGAAAAGGAAAGAACCGGACCCTCTTGTTTCTTAGGGTGTGTGCGCCTGCCAGCGAGCGAGATCGGCGGGTTGCGTGAGGACTCGCGAGCGCGTCACTTCTCCCTCAACCTCGAAACCCTCGAACGTCGAAACCTGAGACGGACTTTTTTCTGCGGCACAGCTCCAATTGCCTAACTTTCGCTGGCACCGGAGAACCACCGAAGCGCAACTCTTCGCGCAAGACTCTTCGCCAAGCAAAAGTAATATCGTCGGCGTATTCTCGACCGCATGCCGGAAACGAAACCACGTGCTCAAGTTGATGCGACGGGCGTCCACCCAAGAGATGCCGCCGAGATCGAAGACCACGACGCCCCATCCGCCAGCATGCAGCAACTGGTCGGTTGCCTTGAGCGCTTGTTCGAGCCGCTTCCACGGCTTCGCATGATTGGTCTCGTGCCGCACTCCACGTGCGGAATAGGTTTCGGGAACGGACGGCAAAGAGCGTGGAGGCCGGATACCGCGCCGAGGAAGCTCTCTGTCTCTCTCGACTTGTTCTCCCGTACACCGAGCCACAACTTGGATTCCAGGCGGCTCCGCAATGGCTGTTTGCCTTCCGACGATGGCAGGAATGGCTTTCTCTACGCCGCGCATTAGTTCGCGCGGATGCCGCCAGCCGTGTATCTGTCCAGGCCCCTTGTTTGCCGAACCGGAGCCCGGAGCTTTTGTTCCTTCTTTCCCCGCAGGAGCGAAGTAGGCTGACGTCCTCAGATCCGGCTGTCGGTCCCCGGATTCTCCGCAACGAATCCAAAGTAGGCGGGGAAGGTCCACACCCGCTGCGGCAAGAGACAGCGGGTCGAGAGAATCTGAAACATCGACGAACGCACACGCCTGTTGACGTTCTGTGGCCTGTGCCAGCAGGGAAAAAGCGAGGCTTGTCCGTCCCGAGGAAGCCGGACCGCACAATTCGACCAGTGACCCACGGGGGAAACCGCCACTGAGAACCTCATCGAGTTTCGTGATCCCGCTCGATTGCAGTTCTACCGCGGCACGGTTCTGGAATCCTTCAAGTCCCCGCCCCACAAGAACTGTGTCGAGATTTTCATGTTTGCGAGACAGATTCAGCATTTCTTTATGTTCGCCTTTTATTCGCCTAGAGGTAGATTCTCCTCAGGCGGGCGAGCTTTGTCAAGCGTTCGAGGGTGGAGCCGGCTTCCTTCCGTTTTTGATCACACCTTCACTTTCTTCGCGTGTAGGACTTGTCGAACTCCGCGACAATGTTGGGATTAGCGATACTAGAACAACCGTTCCTGGGGTGGAGCGTCTAACGTGATACGCGCTGCCGACTCCGCATCGTCATTTCTCGAATTGTTGAGTCGGGTGCTGACGGGATACCGGCTCATCAATTCCGGATCGTAGGGCTTCAGAATGTCGCGGATGGCTTCGAAGTCGGTGATGTCGGGATCGAGCCACAGGTCGTATTTATCGGATGGAACAATCACCGGCATCCGGTCGTGCAGGTCGGACACAAGGGAATTTGGTCTGGTCGTTAGAATCGTGCAACTTTCAACGAGCTCTCCGTCCGGATTTGTCCACTCATCCCACAAGCCAGCGAGCGCAAACACCTCACCGTCACTCAACTCAAAACAGTAGGGCTGTTTCACCGATCCCATCTTCCGCCATTCGTAGAATCCATCCGCCGGGATAAGACAGCGTTTCGTAAGGATCGACTCTCGAAAGGCCGGAGTCTTAGTGACAGTTTCCGACCGGGCATTAAGCGTCCGAGTTCCGATGCTCATGTCTTTCGACCAGGACGGTATCAATCCCCAGCGCATCGTAGTGAATTGACGGGATTTCTTGCCGTCCTTCTTACGAACAGTTAAAACCTGCTGGGTCGGCGCAATGTTGTACCGAGGCCGATCTTCGATTTCATCGGCAGAGGCCTCGAACCGTTCCGCAAGATATTCTTTTGAGTGAGTCAGTCGGTAGCGGTTGCACACGAGTTTATTGTCGCAGATTTCGTGGCCTGACTTGCCTAAGCCAGCATCTGTTCCACCGCCTGGATTCACCTCGTAGCGCTTCTCCCCCGAACTGGCTCTTCTCCTCAATGCCTTCCTGGCGAAAGTCTGCACCTGTCCGTCCGCCTCTCCTGTCAATGGTCTCCGCCTCGCTCCGATGAACGCAAAACCCGCGCCATTGACAGCGCGGACGGACAGGCGCGTTGGTCCGCCATGAAGGGCATTGGTTTCCTTTTTCAAGCGAGATCAGCGCTTAAAAAGAGGAGAAAAAGAGGAAAAACACCATGAACGAGAGACAACATGCCAGTTGGGGAGAACTACTGAAGGAAGCGGTCGACAAGCCAAGCCGGATGCTCGCGGCCTACACCGCATTTCACAATTACAGCTTCGGGAATGCGTTGCTTGCGTTCGAGCAGTGCACGCGGCGCAACTTGCAGCCCGGACCACTCAACACCTATCATGGCTGGCTCGAACGCGAACGGCAAGTCCGCAAGGGCGAAAAGGGAATCACTCTTTGTATGCCCCTGCCGTTTAAGAAAACCACCGAGACCGACGGCATCGAAGAACAATCAACCGACCGAGAGACACGATATGCGTTCCGCTTCCGCGCCTATTGGTTTGTCTTGGCGCAAACCGAGGGAGAGGAAACCTATGCCGCGCCGATCCCCGGCTTCGACATGGACACCGCGCTTCGCGCGCTGAACATCAGTCGTACACCCTTCAATGAAATCAACGGCAACATTCAGGGCTTTGCGAAGCAACGAGAGATTGCCATAAATCCTTTGGCGGCGCTTCCGCACAAAACGACCTTCCACGAAATCGCTCACGTCGCTCTCGGGCATACAACGAGCGAACAGCTGGTAGACGGCGAACGCACAGCGCCTCATCTTCGGGAGGTGGAAGCCGAATCGGTGGCCATGATCTGTTGCGAAACGCTTGGTCTTGAAGGCGCGGAGTTCTGCCGAGGCTATATTCAGCATTGGCTGAAGACCGAGAAGGAAATCCCCAACCACAACGCGGCCCGCATTCTCGCTGCTGCCTCGTCCATCTTGAAAGCGGGAAACCTCGGAGCGGGCAGCTATTAAAGCTGCCCGCTTCTGGTGCGCCCTGCCCGGCTCCAGGACGGAGCAAAATCGTTTGCGCTTCCGCGGCCCGCCGCGGAGGCCCGCGCGTTGCTGCCCCCGCGAGATCGATCCGCCCGCCGAGGCTCCTTCGCCTTGTGCTTTTTCCTTTGCCACTTTCTTTCCAGCCTCTGCGTGCGCGCAGGTCGCCTTTTCCGGTCGGCCCCGTCGAAGCCGATCAGGCCACGGTGCCACCGGATCGTGCGCTGCGTTCGCACCTCCACGGCGGCACGACGATTGCCGTCCCCTTTTGGATTTTGCTTTCGCCCTTCCCAAACGCCTCGTTCCTGCTCTTTCGTCCATGATCTCCATTCCACCCTCCCATCGGGCACCCGCTTCGCGGGAATTCCCGCGCCCGGCGGACTGCGCTCTTCTGCTTTTTTCGGACTCCTCCCCCAAGACGAGCTTGGGTCCCCTTCCATAAAATGCAGCCCTTGCCTTGGGAGCTGTCCCGTCTCGCTTTTTGGGTGCCCCAATTACGAGGGCAGAAAATGGAGATAACAAAATGTACGACAATCGCGTAGAACTGATGGGTTTTTTGGGCAAGAATCCCGAAAGCAAAACCACAAAGAACTCGGGACGCAAACTCGCAATCCTCTCACTCGCCACGAAAACGTGGTGGACGGATGCGAACGAGCAGCGTCACGAAAAAACAGAGTGGCACTCGATCGTAACTTGGAACGGCCTCGCTGAATACGTGGCCGGCAAACTGAAGAAAGGCGACCACGTCTACGTCGTGGGCACGCTCGTCAGCAACATCTACAACAAAGAAGTGGGCAAAGAAAAAACCAAAGACAAAGCGCAGGTCACTTCCTGGCAAGTCAAGGCGTTCTCGGTTCGCAAGCTCGATCGCAACGACGCCGCTGGCACGCAACCGCAGGGCGCTCCCCTCTGAGCCTCAACCGGGAAAGGCTTCGGCAAGCGTCGGAGCCTTTCCTATTTCCTTCGAGGCGATTCACCGATTCGGAAGCCGAAAGCAGTTCCTCAGGTTTCAGAGACTTTTGCCGTCGGAATATTCCAGCCGCGCCGCACACTCACCATGCGGAATGCAAATGTCGCAAGGGCAGCAACCACGTTAGTCGTCGTTCCGAGTAAGTGTGTGTGGTTGGCCGCGATGACGATGAGCGCTCCCAATAGCGAGGCCAGTGCATAGATTTCCTTGCGAAGGACGAACGGAACTTCTCCGGCGAGAACGTCCCGCAAGACCCCGCCGCCGATTCCGGTAAGCATTCCGAGTAAGGCAGAGGCAATGGAACCAAGTCCTGCGCTGAGCGCCGCAACTGTGCCCGTGACGGTAAACAGCCCGAGACCAGCCGCGTCGAAACTCACGATTAAGGAATGCCAGCGCCCAACCCGGCCGTGGTCCACAAAGACCAGTACGCCTGCGCTGGCAGCCACCGCAATGTAGCGCCAATCATTGAGCGTCGCGGGCGGCGTGTGCCCGAGCAGTACGTCGCGCATCATCCCGCCGCCCAGCGCAGCCACTACCGACAACACAAGGATGCGGAATACATCCATCTGTTTTCGGACTGCGAGGATTCCGCCGCTGACGCCGAAGACGAATGTTCCGATCAAATTGAGGATGAGTAGCTCTGTCATGGATTGGAAGAGAATCTTGCCATGAGTTGCCCGACAATCTTCTCAGGCGAGCTTCATCTCTTCGCGCACTGCCGCGAACTGCGCGACTGCAAATGCCAAGTCTTCGGCGCTGTGCGCGGCTGAGAGCTGCACGCGAATGCGCGCCTTGCCCTTCGGCACGACAGGATAGGAGAACGGGATGACGTATACCACCTTTTGGAGGAGTCGTTCGGCCGTTTTGGTTGTAACAGAAGCGTCTCCGAACATCACCGGCACGATGGGATGCTCTCCCGGCAGAACATCGAAGCCCACCGCCGAAATCTGTTGGCGGAAGAAGCGTGTGTTTGAGAAAAGGCGGTCTCGGAGATAGCTTGATTGCGTGATGAAGTCTAAAACCTTGAGCGATGCTCCGACGATCGCGGGAGCAACGCTGTTTGAAAACAGGTACGGCCGGGAGCGCTGGCGCAGCAAATCGACAATTTCCTTTCGCGCGCTGACGTAGCCGCCGCTCGCCCCTCCAAGCGCCTTCCCTAGAGTTCCCGTCAAAATATCGACTCGATCCATGACATCGTGATGCTCGTGTGTCCCGCGACCGTGTTCTCCCATGAATCCCACCGCGTGTGAATCATCCACCATGACCATCGCCTTATACCGCTCTGCCAAATCGCATATCTCGGGCAGCTTGGCGATGTAACCATCCATCGAGAACACCCCGTCCGTGGCGATCAGAATTCGACGCGCACGCGAGGCCTCCCTCAGATTCCTTTCAAGATCGTCCATGTCTCCATTCCGGTAGCGGAACCGCTGCGCTTTGGACAAACGGATTCCCTCGATAATGCTGGCATGATTTAACTCGTCCGAAATAACGGCGTCTTCAGCATCGAGGAGAGTTTCGAAAAGGCCGCCGTTCGCATCGAAACAGGAGCTATAGAGAATCGTGTCCTCCATACCGAGAAAGTTGCTCAGGCGGCGTTCGAGTTCTTTGTGTATTTCCTGGGTACCGCAGATGAAGCGAACCGAAGACAGTCCGTAACCCCATCGGTCGAGTGCGTCGTGAGCGGCCTGCACGACGTCCGGATGGTTCGAGAGTCCGAGATAGTTGTTGGCGCAGAGATTCAAGACGCCCTTCTCGATGGGCAGGTCGACGCGTGCTTTCTGTGGACTCGCGAGAATCCGTTCGGCCTTGTACAACCCGGCCTCGTGAATCTCCCGCAATTGCAACTCGTACTGTGCCTTTGTGTTTTCAAACATCGGCAAACTCCTATTTCGTTGTGGTCGCGACGGAAGACCGCAGCTCTCGCCAATCGAGTATCACCTTGCCGGCGTCACCTGATTTCATGGCCGCAAAGCCCTTTTCGTACTCATGCCATGCGAACCGGTGCGTAATCACTGGTTTGATGTCGAGCCCCGTCTCGAGCATCACGGTCATCTTGTACCAGGTCTCATACATCTCACGCCCATAGATGCCCTTGATCGTCAGCATGTTGAAGATGACTTCCTTCCAATCGATTGCCATTTCGCCCGATGGAATTCCGAGCATCGCGATCTTTGCTCCATGACTCATGTTTGCCAGCATCTCCCGAAACGCGCTGGCATTTCCCGACATTTCGAGTCCAACGTCGAACCCTTCGTGCATCCCGAGCTTCGTCTGGACCTCGGAGAGCCGTGTTTCAGCCGTATTCACGGTCAGCGTGACGCCCATTTTCTCGGCTAGCTCGAGACGCTTCGCATTAACGTCCGTAATGACGACCTCACGGGCGCCCGCGTGCCGCACCACAGCAGCAGCCATGATTCCGATTGGCCCGGCACCGGTGATGAGCACGTCTTCGCCGAGGACAGGAAATGACAGTGCCGTATGCACGGCATTCCCGAACGGATCGAAGATGGCTGCGGTTTCAAGGTCTACTTTCCCATTGTGGCGCCAGATGTTGCTCATAGGCAGCACAATGCACTCGGCAAAGGCCCCGGGACGATTCAAGCCGACGCCCATCGTGTGCGCACAGAGATGTCGCCGTCCGGCAAAGCAGTTGCGGCAGCGTCCGCAAACAACGTGACCTTCGCCGCTAACAATGTCCCCAGTATGAAAGCCCGTGACGTTTGATCCGGTCGCAGCGATCTCGCCGACGAATTCGTGGCCGATGACCAGCGGGACTGGGATCGTTTTTTGCGCCCAGTCATCCCACTGGTAGATATGCAGGTCGGTCCCGCAAATACCGGTCATCAGGACGCGGATGAGGACATCGTTAATGCCGAATTCCGGGACCGCTATGTCTTCGAGCCAGAGTCCAGCCTCTCGTCGGCTCTTTACGAGCGCTTTCATGTCCACCCTCGTTTCTTCACGGATCAAGCAAGCTACATGAGTTTCCCATCGCCCGGCACGAAGCGTGACAACGTATGGTCTTTCCGCACTCGGTCGATGGGGAAAACCTGATTGTGGATTACAAGGAAGATCCCGGGAGGTAACAACCGCACGGCGAGAAGGCTTTCGGTCAGGTTTTGCAGGCCGTCGCTCGCTTCAAATCCGAGCGGTGCCATCGCGCCTGTGAGAACAACTGGAAATTCGATGTCCGGCAGCTCTTGTTTCAGGAAGAGACCGGTTTGAACCATCGTGTCGGTGCCGTGCGTAATGATGATCGGAGCCCTCTCATTAAGAAGACCCCTTATCGTCGCGAGGATCAATTCTCGATCCTTATCCGTCATCTCAAGGCTGTCCTTGTTGAGCAACGATACGACGTTCACTTCCAAACCGGGAAGTCGCAGAAGCTGTAAATACTGCTGAATCTTGTTTCTTCGGTTGGCAACCGTTCCGGTGCGCTCGGAGTAGCCTTTCTCGATAGTTCCGCCTGTGGTAATGACATAAATCGCCCTCATGGTTTGCGCCACCCGCCCGTTTTTCTGTTCGGCACTTCTTCCGCATCGCCGCTCTTCCTCTCGACCAAGAGCACATCGACGATCTTGTAGAGGTTTGACTCGATCCTTTCGAGTCTCTCTTCGGTTTCTGGGATTGCGATTTCCACGCGCAACAGACCGGGCGCTTCGTCGTAGCTTGCCCAGAGCGACTCAATCGGAGCTCTCAGGCGGTGGAGGAGCAGGACCACCCGCGCGAGAGCCTCCCCGGTCGGCCGCGCATCGACCACGAATATCGGCATCGATTTCTCTCATCGAAGCACCTCGATCGGTCGTAAGCCAAGCAAACACAACATGACCAACCACAATAGCTGCGATCATCTTTCACGCGTCTCGTCGAAACAGTTTTTGAGACACGACACTCGTCACGAGCCACTCACCACTAGACACTGCTTCTTTCAGCATTCGATGACGTTCAGGGCCAGGCCTCCGAGAGAGGTCTCTTTGTACCGTGACTGCATGTCGCGGCCGGTTTCGTACATCGTCTTGATGACTTGGTCGAGGGAGACCTTGTGTTCGCCACCCTCATCCATCGCCAGTCGGCACGCGTTGATTGCTTTCACGGCTCCCATCGCGTTCCGTTCAATGCAGGGAATCTGCACCAATCCACCAATCGGATCGCACGTCATCCCGAGGTTGTGTTCCATTCCGATCTCCGCGGCACACTCCACTTGACGATTGCTCCCCTTTAGGGCGGCGACCAGGCCGCCCGCCGCCATCGAGCAGGCCACCCCCACCTCTCCCTGACAGCCGACTTCGGCCCCGGAAAGTGAGGCATTTTCCTTGTAAAGAATCCCAATCGCTCCGGCAGTCAGAAAATAATGAAACAAACCCTCGTTGGAGGCTCCGGTGACAAACCGCATGTAATAATGTGCCACCGCCGGGATAACTCCCGCCGCTCCGTTTGTGGGCGCGGTGACCACGCGACCTCCGGCTGCGTTCTCCTCGTTCGCAGCCATCGCGTAGGCGTTGACCCAGTCCATCGGAGCCAGGGGTTCGGAAGTGCCCTTCGCGGAAAGTTTCGTCGCCAAACGATGAGCTCGTCGGCGAACATTCAGGCCTCCCGGAAGAATCCCTTCTGTCGCAAGCCCTCGATTCACACATTCCTGCATTACCTCCCAAATTCGACGCACGTTCTCTCGTATTTCCGGCTCATTTCGCCAGGCCTTTTCATTTTCGAGCACGATCTGCCAGATCGCCATCCGTCGCTCCTCGGCTATCCGGAGCAACTCGTCCGCGCTCGAAAACGGGTACGGAACTGGCCCGAGTGCTGAGCGTGACGGCTCCTCACCCTCCTTCCAGATAAATCCTCCGCCAATCGAGTAGTACACCTGCCCAAGCAGCAGCTCGCCGCCCTCGTCGAAGGCTCGGAATCTCATTCCGTTCGGATGCGCCGGCAATGTTTGATCTTTATGGAAAAGGATGTCGCGCGGTTCATCAAATGCGACTGGCTGCACTCCTCGCAATGGCACCGATTGGGCGCTTCGATATAAAGCGAGGCGTGCGTCAATCGTTTCGGGATTCACTTTCTCTGGAATCTCGCCGCATAGCCCAAGGATGACGGCCCGGTCCGTACCGTGTCCTTTGCCTGTCAGGGCGAGAGAACCATACAGGTCAATTTGTACCCTTCGAACCAAGACGAGTGAACTCTGCGCGCCCAGTAGGGCCACGAAATCGGCAGCCGCGCGCATCGGCCCCATCGTGTGCGAACTGGATGGGCCAATCCCGACCTTGAAAATCTCCAGAATGCTCGTCTTCATACTTGCTCTTCGTACTGACCGATTCGCCCGAACGGTTAAGTAAGAACGTCCACTTTGCCATCGAGGCTCTTTGTGAAGCCGTGAAGCGTCCGTCCGTTGGTGTCTATGTGACGTAGAGTCATCCGCTTCTCGGTAACAGACAGATGGCTAAAACCATAGACTTTCTGACCGAAAGGTCCACGATCATTCGGATCGATCCGCAGGTCGTAAAGATCTGCACCGCCTCCCCCCGAAAGGAAAAAACTGGTTGGGTGTCCTTCGAATTCGAGATGCTGTAAGTCGTGATCGTGGCCAGCCAGGTAGAGATGGACTCCGTGTCTGCGGAAAAGTGGGTCCCAATACCGGATTAGCACCTCGTGATCTCCGTGTGGACCATCCGAATAGATCGGATGATGCGCCATGACGGCCAGAAATGGCGTCGTGCAGGGACGTTTCAACTCAGCTTCAAGCCACGCCAATTGGTCTGCCTGCTGCTGCGGTGTGAGTGTGAAATCTCGTCCACTGCCTGAGGAGCCACGCGCGAGCGGCACGTTGCTATCGAGAGCAAGGAAGCTAACGAGCGGACGGTTCTTAGGAAACTCAAACCGGTACCAGAGGGAAGGCATCGTCCAGCGAGTCGGCCCCATGCTCGTGCGTCCAACACGCGCGTATTCGAGTTCAGCAGCCACTTTGCTGTCCGGCCAACGTTGATAATCATGGTTGCCGCTTACGGCGTATGCTGGACAGGGAAACACATCTTCCGGATACATCTCCTCGAACTGGCGCTGCCAACGTGGAGAACGGACGCCTCCGCTCAAGTCGCCATACCAATTGTCGCCGAGCATGAGCAACGCCTGAACGCCGAGGGAGTACTGCTTGGCATTGCGAATCATGCCCGCGGCAACCATCGCCTGGGCGGAAGGATCATCATTGCCCCAATCCCCGAGCATCAACAGGTGAGCGGCTCCGGGATCGAAATCCAGAGAATCCCCCGGAGATGAAAGCGATCCAAATGCAGCCAAAGCGCTGAATCCAAGACTCTGCCGGAGAAAGCGTCGGCGGCTGATAGCGTTTGGCGTAAACGTCATTTCGACTCTCCTATCGAGTCACGTTTAACTTTTCAGACACCGTCTTGGCTTGCACAAACAACAACAAATAGTCCGGCCCCCCTGCCTTGGAGTCGGTCCCCGACATATTAAATCCCCCGAAGGGATGCGCTCCGACCAGGGCTCCCGTACACTTGCGGTTCATATATAGATTCCCGACAAAAAGGTCCTCCGCAGCACGTTTGATCTTCTGTCGATTCCTAGAATAAACCGCGCCAGTGAGCCCGAATTCACTGTCATTCGCCACCTCCAGTGCTTCGTCAAAGTTGCTCGCCTTCGTTACGGCCAAGACAGGACCGAAGATTTCTTCCTGAAAAATTCGCGCTTTGCGGTCAACATCCGCGATGACGGTTGGCTCGAGGAAGTAGCCCTCGCCACTCGCGCGTTCACCGCCAGCCAAGAGTCGTCCCTCCTTCTTTCCCAGCTCGATGTAATCGAGAATCGACCCCATGGCCGTCTTGTTAATTACTGGGCCCATGAAATTGGCCGGATCTTCTGCCGGTCCAACTTGAATTCTCTTCACGCGCGCAATAAGCTTCTCGAGGAATTCGTCGTAGATCTTTTCAGCAACTATCGCGCGTGAACACGCGGAACACTTTTGCCCCTGATAACCGAAGGCTGAAACAGCTACACCTTCTACCGCCGCGTCGACGTCGGCTTCCTCGTCCACTACGATTGCATCCTTGCCGCCCATTTCAAGGACTGTGCGCTTGATCCACAACTGGCCTGGCTGTGCTCTCGATGCCTGCTCATTGATTCGCAGACCCGCTTCCTTCGATCCAGTAAACGCGATGAAGCGCGCTTTTGGATGCGTGACCAGCGCTTCGCCGGCTGTGCTACCGGGACCCGTGAACAAACTGACCACACTTCGTGGCACACCGGCCTGATAAAGGATTTCTGTGAAAATCGCCGCAATCGTAGGAGCATCGCTGGAAGGCTTCACGATAACGGTATTACCTGTAACGAGTGCCGCGACCGTCATTCCGCCCATGATCGCCGCCGCAAAGTTCCAAGGAGGAATGACAATGCCAACACCCAGCGGAATATATTTCAGGTAGTTTTTCTCCCCGCGTATCGGCGTTAGTTTCCGTGGCTTTGCCAATCGCAGGGCCTCTCGGCCATAGTACTCACAGAAGTCAATGAGCTCCGCAATATCCCCATCAGCTTCGGACCAGGTCTTTCCAATCTCGTAACAGAGCCATGCATCCAGTTCCAATCTCCGCTTCCTTATGAGTTCGCCCGCCCGAAACACGCAAGCGGCCCGCTCCTCGAACGCAACCTGTTTCCAGTCTTCGAATGCCCGACCAGCGGCCTCAACTGCTTCACGCGCGATCTCGACCGTGGCCTCTTGAAATACACCGATCACCTGGTCGGGGTGCGACGGATTTAGCGACTCGCTTTTCTGCCGGGTCGTGACTTTGCAGCCGCCAACTATCAGCGGGTACTCGCGGCCTAATTGTTTTTGCACGTATCGGAGCGCGTGTTCCATTGCCTTCCGATTCGTGGCTTTCGAGAAGTCAATCAGCGGCTCGTTGTGAAACTTTCCCCGAACCGGTTCCTTGAGACGCATTGATTTCATAAAAGTTGTGACTCCTCGATGAATCGTCATCAGATGCAATCATCTTCGGAACTAGCGGCGACAAATGCTCTTGGCAGCGAACACCAGGTTTGCCGGACGCTCCGCCAACCGCCGAATGAAGTAAGGGTACCAGGCAGTTCCAAAAGGAATGTAGATACGTAACCTCCACCCTGCCCGAACCAGTTGCTGCTGAAGCTGCGGGCGGACGCCGTACAGCATCTGAAACTCAAAGCTCTCTCGCTCAATTCCTTCCGTTCTGACGTATTGCTTCAGAGTCTCAATTAGCCGGTCGTCATGAGTTGCGATTCCATGAAAAACGCCGCTGCGAAGTAGCTTTTTGGCAAGACCCACGAAATTCTCGTCAACACTACCTTTATCTGGAAACGCCACATGAGCCCGCTCCTTGTAAGCTCCTTTACATAAACGAATACGTATTCGTTCCCTTAGCAGTTTGTCTACATCAGCTTCGCTGCGCCTTAATGACGCTTGTATCACCGCCCCCACATAGCTGGCGTTCTCGGGCATTTGATGGAGCCTTTGAACAAGATCGAGTGTCCGCTGCGTATAACGTGACCCTTCCATGTCGATCCGAACAAAGTTGCCGATGAGTGCCGCGTGCTGCACAAGGGCCTCGACGAGTTCCTGGTAGAGGCTCGTGTTTAGATCGAGGCCCACCTGTGACAGCTTCAAACTGATGTTCGCCTGTAGGTCACCTCCTTCAATTGCGTCCAGCAACCCGTGGTACAAGTCGGCGCTAACTCGCGCCTCGTCGGCAGTCGCAGCGTTTTCCCCCAGATTGTCTATTGTTGCGCTCGCGCCGGCGGCATTGACGCGGCGCGCTGCCTCCAGGGCATCCGCAATGTCAATCCCCGCCGCAAATCGATGCGCTATTCGTCGCCCAAGCGCAGATCGTTCGGCAAAGCGACGCAGGGAGCGGCTTTCAGAGAGACCAATCAGTAGAGATTTCAGCATCCCGCGTACCCGGCCGCCCGACCAACTCCCTACCGATAGGTCGGGTGGGTAAGGCGAGTTTGTACCAATAGAAGGCCTATTTAAGTAAATGTCCCCCAAGGTTCCAGCTCCATCTTTCTCTACCGAGGCTCGCAACGATCTCAGTTTGTCGCCGCTTTGCCCTGGTTTTGTTGCTGCAGCTTGCGCAACTCGCGCCATCGCACGTACTGCTCCGCCTTGGCAGGACCGGGATCTTGCTCACCCTTGAGCCAAAATCTGAACCAATCCAGGTTCCGCTCGTATATTTGGTAGCGATGTTTTGGCTGGTTCACGACGTGAAGCTCGTTCGGGTAAATGAACAACTCTACAGGCTTTCCAAGGTCTCGAAGAGACGTATACAACGCAAGGTCCGCCAGGAACTCGGAATCAGGGTCGTTATTTAACACTGGTACATCTATTCGGTCTGCGTTTAATTCGGGAGCCTCCTGCTGCCAATTCGCCTTAGATTTCCCTTCAGGCCACCCTCCCTCGCCGTTCCTTGAAAAAAAGCTATCCTGAAAGTTTTTAGATGCCATGTAATAAAGGTACGGACTATAAGCCCCGGAGGCGCCACTCACTGCACGGAAGAGCTTAGTGTGGGTTATTTCGTAGGCCACAATGTTCGTTCCCCGGCTATATCCCGTCAAGCCAACTCTCGTGGTATCGGCGAACCCCAACTCAGAGGTTTTTTGTATAGCCATGTCTATGCTGGCTTCCACCGATTCATACCAGGATAAATATCTTTGGAAATCGCCTGGCTTGTTGTCAAAGTCCCTTCGCCCAAAATCGAACGTTAAGACAGCAAATCCATGAGCCGCATAGACATCAATAGGATTCTCGTCCCCCGAAGCGCCGCGCGGGAATACCCTAGTCCTGTACGTCGTGACGATTAAGGGATACTTCTTTCCAGGCTCATAGTTCAGCGGTTTCACCAGGTCTGCCCACCAACTATCTCCGTACTTATTGATGCCATCGAGGCGTGTAATTGAGCTGAGTTCTAGATTTGCAAACTCGGGATTCAGGTCGACCAGCGTCCGCACCATGCCAGCTTTCAAGTCTATGAGAGCGATGTTCGATGGTGCGCTTCTGCTGTCGCTGTCGCAGGCCATATACTTAAAGCTCTCGTCGGGGACGCAGGAGTGCAGTGAGTCGGGGCTACTGAAGACCTGCTTCGGTGCCCCACCTTCCGCAGGTACCACCATGAACTTGTCGGGCCGACCGTCGCCCACATTCTCGGTATAGTAAATTCTGCTGCTGTCGGCAGCCCACCAATAGTCGGAGACGAAGTAGATCCCAGGCGCCACATCGACAGGCGTTCCTCCACGAACGGGCTTAGAAAACAATTTATAGATGACCCTGGGTCCTCCTAAGGGATCGTCGATAATCCGATACGCGACTCTTTGGCCATCGGGTGAAGTCTTGGCGTCGAGCAAGTGATGACCTACAAAAGTTGTCCCGTTGAAGTATGCTTCGCCGATATCGCTGACCCATGGACCAACGGAGTCGGCCTCTGCCTTGGTCTGTTTTCTCTCCTCGCCGGTAGTAACGTCATGGATCCATGTTTCTAGCTCCTTAGGCTTTGAAGCGAGCGCCTCGCTGACTATCGGACGACCACGCGAAGCATCAAACCCGCCGTCGTAAAGAATTCCATCGTCAGACAACCTCTGAGTCGCCGCGGGGTCTCGCGGTTTCTCGAACGTCACGACGATCTTGTCACCATCTGGAGTCCAGTGATAACTCTGAACATCACCGGGAACATTCGTTAATTGTATTGGATGATCCCCGTTGACGCCCCATCGCCACACTTCCCACCTTGCCGTCTTCTCCATCTTAGCCAGACGGGTGATGTACCTGCTGTCCGGCGACCACTGCGGCGACTCCGGCAACCATTGGTTGATAGGATCCCATCGCGGTGCACCCGCAGTCCCGAGACAGATGGTTGCACTGCCAGGCGCCGTCCCAATGATGTACAACCCACTGCGATAGCTGTTCGTCTCATACACAGCCTGCCCGACTACAAACGCAACGTATTTGCCGTCAGGGGAAATACTTGTCCCTTTTTGATCTCGTATCTCAAGCAGATCCATGCTAGTGATGGAGCGTGGTGCGCCCTCGCCAAGGGAGGGGATTCGCACGGGCGTTAGGTCAAAAGCGACGGCATTGAACTCCTGGGCACCAGCGCACAAAATCGCGCTCCATAGCAGAAAACAGAGAGCGCTCACGCCGCAGGCGTAGTTCATCTAAATTACCTCCAAGGATTTACTTGCTCAAGAGTCCTTGCCGCTGCGCAAGATGCAAAACCATTCTCGTTTACTGATCAAAACGCCAGCCTCAGCGACAGTTGGAACGAGCGAGGCCCCCCCTCCTGAAAAAGAGGATTCAACCCACCGAGGCTGGTGTTGAGCGTATTCCGAGACAACAGCTCGGAGGGACCGCCCGGCAGGTAACCAGCAGGGTTTGTAAAATTCGGATGATTGAAGAGGTTGAATGCGTCAGCGCGAAACTGCAAGTTTAGTCGATCCGTAATCGGAAACTTCCGGCTGATCGAAAAGTCGACTTGTGTTAGGCCGAAGCCGGGGATTGAATTTCGACCGAGCGTTCCCTGTCGATTCTCGGCCACAGGGGTGACTGCGTCGAAGGCGGCCGGATTCAGCCCCATGCCACCTGGGCACACCTGCCCCGCCTGCAGGGCTCCATTCCCTCCTTCGGAAACGGGTCCGAAAAACTGTGCGCACTTCGCGCCGTACAGATAAAAAGGCTCCCCGGGCACAAGGTCGGGACGAGTAAAAGACGCGCCCAGCGAGGACGGCGCCGAGACCAACGCGTTAAAGGGAAATCCGGTTCTCGCAACGACCACCGTGTCGAGGGACCAGTCTCTCGTCAATAGGGCCAACGCGCCCGACCTTCCAACGGAAGGGACGGCAAACGTCAGGGCACCAGAAAAGCTATGTCGCACGTCGAAGTCCGAGGATGCATAGTCGTTCGCGGCCGAGATCACCGTATTCGAGAGGCCAGCAATAACGTCATTTGAAGCGTTGTCTAGGGAATGCGAATAGGTGTAGTTCAGGAGCGCTTGAACCCGAGAGGAAAGGGGCCTGCGATATTGTAACTGGAGCGCATTGTAGTTAGACCGAGCGTCGTTTAGGTCCAGCTCAAAACCGCCCTGGAAATTCGCATTTGGTTGATAGAGAGCTTCTTGCCTCAGCAAATCCCGCCCGGCCTGTCCCACATAGGTCGCAGAGATGGCTTGGCGGCTTCCAAATGACTTTTCCAAGGCGACGTTCCATTGGTAGGAACGAGGCAATTTTAGATTCGGGTCAAACCCTACACTTTCACCACCCGAAGGATATGGAGGCATCGACGTAATTGTCGGCACGAAGGAAGCGATATTGGCCACTGGGATAGGCACGTTAAAGTAAGGTCCTCCGCTCGTGCTATTCGGAAAATCATTAGCAAGATTCGCAGAGTCACCTACACCGAGATCATAGAACACGCCTACCCCGGCCCTGAGAACCATGCTGCCCGCCTGATCCAGGCTGTAGGCTATTCCAAGGCGCGGGGCAAAGTTTCCATATGTCGTGTGCCACAACGAAGTCCCGGCGGGCGCCAGCGTGATAGCCGAAGGATCGTTGACATTTCGCCAAGATGCCAAAGTTGTTGAACCGAGACCCTTAGGCGCGGGGCTGAGTTCCCACCGGACTCCATAAGTCAGGACAAGCCTTCCTGAGGCTTTCCAACTGTCTTGAGCATAAAGCGACGTGGACTGTGAACGTATCCGTGCCGGAAGCGCGGCTATGGGCTCAAATATAAACGCCTGACTCGTCGAGATGAGATTCCGCACACCAAGAGCTAGATAGATGAATTGATTGTTGAAAGGGACGTTATCGAGAAAGATGGCTCGATAGTCTCCTCCGAATTTCAATTGATGTGTACCCTGAGTGAAACTGAAGTCATCCACAAAATTCAACTGCTTCGTTCGATTATTTGCGTTCGGCCCTAGGAAATACTGCTGGGTGCCATCCAGAGGGAGGAAGAACGCCGCGTTTTGCGCGGCGGGGAGTGAACCGAAGAATGCGCTCGGATCTGGTGGAATGGCTCCTCCAAAAGAATCAAGAGCATGAGATAGGCCCGCCATTTGCGTAGAATAATTTCCTCGCAATGCGTTGAATACTCGCGTGCTCAAGGCCATGTTCACACCGACCGTTACAGTCTGCGTGTTGGTAATCGTTGTATCCAGTTCAGAAAGGTTATCAACACGGTTTGCGATTTGAGATGGAGCATCGTTGTAGCGCCCGAAGATCGAAAAGCGCCCGTTGAAAGTGTGATCGATGCGCAGACTTCCGGCATCGAGCGTTGCCTTGTTGGCGAATGACCCAGTAAACTGGCCCGTACAGGTGGCTGAGGAAACTGTCCCATTCGGTTTCGGGTAAGCTTCGAGAAACGGAGCGATCGCTGGGGTTGGCGAACAACCTGGCACGGCAGAACCAATGTAAGGGACTGTAATCACCTCCGTCGACGGGAGGTCCAATCGTGCGCCCTCATAAGAGGCAAAGAAGAACGTTTTGTCTTTCCAGATTGGCCCGCCGAGCACCCCGCCAAAATCGTTATGATGTTCGGGCGCCTTTGGAATCTCGGGGATGGCTGCGTCACTAAACCAATTGTTCGCATCCATTACAGTGTTGCGAAAATAGTCGAATGCCACGCCGTGAAACTCGTTCGTTCCCGAGCGTGTGGTAAGAATCACTTGTCCACCCGGAGATCGCCCAAACTCAGGGGCAAACGAAGAAGTCTCAATTCTGAATTCCTGCAGAGCATCCACCGAGACAAGGCTGCTCGTGCCTCCGAGAGCGCTAAACGCTTGAGCTGTTCCAGTTCCTGACTGTCCCATCCCTGCCGTCGAACCAGCACCAAAATTGGCCGAGACACCATCGACTGTAAAACTATTTGCGTCCGTTCTCTGTCCCGCAATGCTGAATTGTCCGTACTGGAAACCGTTAGAATTAGAAATTGAGGCGATAACAACTCCCGGCGTCAACTGGAGCAACGTATTGAAGCTGCGCCCGTTGAGCGGCAGACTTTCCACGAAATTGCGGTCAATCACTGTGCTGACAGACGCATCTTGGGTGTTCACGATCGGCGCACCAGCTTCAACCGTAATGGTTTCTGAAGCTGAGCCCAGCGTCATCTCGAAATTGATTTCGACGGCGTCCTGAACGTGGAGAACGACATCCGGCTTGATCACAGTCTTGAATCCGACCTGCTCAACTTCGATGCGGTACGTTCCCGGCGGAAGATTCGTCATGTAGTAGTCTCCCGTTGCGTTCGTGGTTCCCTCGTATCGAACGTTTGTGCCCGCGTTGATGGCGGCGACCTTCGCACCTACGATGAGTGCTTTGGCTGGATCGGTCACGCGTCCCGTGAGCGACGCATTTGTGGACTGCGCGCGGGTAACACCAGTAAAAGAGAGAATGAGCACTACGACAAGAGCGGCCAGTCGGCGCATGGAAAGTTTTCTCCTCTTCACAAATTGCGGATTCATCCACATGTACGAAATTGAGGAGACACCTGTACCATCTAAAAAACGAGCTTGTTGGATCGAACCTCTAAATTTAACCGTGCATTCACAAATGTCGCGCGTCTCGACCGTATACGCTCCTCCACTCTGCCGCGCCTCTCTGTCCCTCCCGGAACCAACTTGCGCAATCCATTGATTCCACTCGCTAAGCTGTGTGAAAATGCGCCGAAATTCACCGCCTCCACCGCCGGCGAAACTCGTCGCTTGTGATGGCTGGCCGGATGACGAAACTCATCTCCTCGCGGGCAGACTCTGAAACACGGATCGGGAGATGAACCAGCCTGATCTCAGTGCTCAGCACCAGACGTAGCCAGTGCTTCTCAGGGATGGTTTGCTTCTTTTCGGAGCATGGCGTAGAGGAACGGCTTGCCCGTGGGCTTCTCGCTGCCGCCGTGTGGCTCGGCCGTCACAAAGACGGCGTCAATTTCCGCGAGTTGTTGAGGGTCATCACAACGCAAAGCCCAGCGGCGATTTGTCTCATTGTCCATATAAAGGATGCCCAAACTTACTGGTTGCGCAGTCTCCCCTTGAGGCGTTTCTCGCTGACCCCACGCCTGGAATGCGTCGGCATTCTTTGGACCGGGTTGCCGGTCTAGATCGAACGCATAGAAGATCAACGACTTGCCACGGGTGTAGAACACACGCCCAAAGGGTTTCCGCGTGCGACTACTGCTGTCCACGTCGAATACGTCCGCAATGTAAAGATTGCGAGCGCCCATTAACTCGCGAATGTCGCGGTCCGATGAAAGGAATTGGCCTGTAGTGTCGAGCTTGCTCTGCTGATCACGATTCATCGCTGAAAGTTCATCGACTTGCGTCTCGAGCGCTGTAAGCTGCAACTTCGCCTTATCTTGATCCGCCCGCAGCGTAACAAGTTCCGCCTGAGCTGCGTCATAAGCGTGCCGGACGTCCTGGAGCTGCGCGCTTAAGGCGTCGCGCTGTTGGGAGACTGACTGCAGTTGCGCACCTGAACTCGCACTTGAGGCTTCCAGATCATTCGAATGCTGCTGGAGAGAATCCATCTCTGAGTGCAATCTTTCGATTTCCTTCTGCTTCTCCGCAGTTTCCATTTGCAGTAGGTCAAGCTTTTGACTTTGCGCGTTCAATAAGTTATCGACCGCTTGTTTTTCAGATGCCAACTTCTGGACGCGATCGTCCGCGGACGCGGAAGCCGACGCCACGGCCCCCTGTGCAGCGACCTCGATCCGCCGTCCATACTGATACGCACCAACACTCACAGCAAAAAACATGCAAGCTGCTACAGCGGTCGAAAAGTAGGGATGGCTCGCGAGCCTCCCTGCAACGTGGAGCCGGGGGCCGGGTTGACGGTTCGGTTCATCCACCAATGCTGGTAGCTGCGCCGCGGTGACACGCGCAAAAAGCTTCCGACGAGTTGCTGTGCCGTCCCAACTCTCCTCCTCTTGCGGAGAACTGTAACGGAACGCGAGATGGGGAATTCCTTCTTCCGTTAAGACCATGTACTCTCGATAGGCCTCCCGGCATTCCAAGCAGGTCTCCAAATGGTCCTTCAACTCGGCCGATTCCTGACCGGTCAGCGTGCCAGACATCGCAAGCGCGCATAGCTCGCTGAACTTCTCGTGGTCGTTGAGTTGTTCTTCACCCGTCGTCATATCTTATTTCTCCTGCAATCTCTTCACGAAGGCGCTCTTCCGCAGCTTGGCAAGTCCGCGATAATAGTGGTGGCGCACATTCTCGAGTGGCTCGTTCAGCTTTTCGCTGATCTCACGAAGTTCAAGCCCTTCAAAATAGAACAGTTCGAGTGTCCGGCGCTGCATCTCGGGAAGCTCTTCAAAGGCCTTCTCCAACTGCACTCTGTTGAGCTTTGCACCAATCTCCCGGTCCAGATCCGTCTCTCCCAATAGAGTATCGTCAAGAGACTCGATCTCTGTACCAAGGTAAAAACCCCTCCGACCCAGATGCGCCCTCTTGTCAAGAGCGCGATGATACGCGACCTGCACAATCCACCCTTTGGCAGTTCCCTTCAGCGGATCAAACAGAGCGGACTTCTGAAACACATGAAAAAACACTTCCTGAACCATGTCCTCGGCTTCGCCGTAGTCACGCAGCACGCGAAGTGCGATGCCCAAAACGAGCCGGGAGTATCTCTCGAAGAGAAGATCTAGGGCAGTTGTGTCGTTCGCCTGCAGACGGCGCATCAGCTCTTCATCATCAATTACTTGCGAAGCGGCGCCATGTGGCTCGTCGATCACACGCCGACGAGTCCTGCCCCAAACGACAGGTAGTGGCAAGGCACGTTCTTGCGGCGGGATACCCACGCGTGCAGGCAACTCCTTTAGCGAATCGCGGAAAAAGTCACGAGGCAGACGATCACACCAAAGAACAATCAAAAAGACGGCGCGATTCCTGGCGACAACATACACCAACGGCAGGCGAGTGGAGATGGTTTTTCAATGGAAAAATCGATGCAAGACATCCTCATTTTTATTGGTACAGATTTGAGATATGGGTCGTATATGTAAAAAGGAAAAGGCTGGATGCTCACCTTTCCCCCTCCACCGTGAGCCCTCCGCCAACTCGTAGTTTGTCGCAGCACCGACCAGGGAAGAGCAGATCGCTCAGCTAAGGACCTCGGTTCCATACGGCACAATTCCGCGTGGTTTACGTATATGTAAGTGAAGGCCCGGTCTGTTTGTTAGTTGATTAGTATGAAAGTACTAATAAAACCGCCGAGAGAAATCCTCCTCGTTTATTTTCGATCATCTTGACGGATGCAAGTTGGTGGCGGAGGGATTGCGGCAAAGCCCTATGCGGCCACGGCGAGAAAACAAACGTCCTCGTGCGTTCTTTCTGAACGCCGTTGACCGTCAAGGAAGAGAAATCGACCCCGAGGTGTACTTGGTGTGCGAGGAAATCGCCGGGCGTGCATTCGCACAGGCTGATAAGATCCTTGGAGACCCCGCCCTGAGTACGACTCTTCTTGAAGAAGCGGCCGCGACCGTAAGCCGTACCCTACGTGAGAAGTCTTCCGCGGGGAAACCCCCTATCCGAAACCTCCCCAATTACCTATTCGTTGCGTTCATGAGGCGCGTCCGTCAAGTGAAAGGACGGCAGGTCTTAGTTGAAGATTCAGAGGAGATCGATTGGGAGGCACATTCACCACGTACCGATCTCGGCGAAACAGAACGAAAGGTTCTCGTCGACGAGTTGTTGGCGTCTTGTGATGAGACGACGCGAGATATCGTCCTTGGTTGGATGGATGACCTCTCCTGGCAAGAGATCGCAACGAACATCGGAGCCACCAGCAACGCTGCCAAATTGAGATTTCGCAGGGCTATAAAGCGGATTCAGAGTATCATCCAGTCAAGAAGCAAGTTTGAATGAGGAGGTCCTCCGCGTTTGCCGGCGGCGGGCAAAAGGCGCAGACCAGATAAGGGAGGTTCTTCTCCCGACGAAGTTGTACGCAAGTTTCTGAAGCGCCACCTATCGAACGATTTCCCGAATCCCAAAAGGAAAGGATGTCCACCGCAAGAGGCTCTGCGCCAACTCGCAAGTCACCATAGGAAATCGAATCCTAGAATAGTTCGCCATCTCTTCCGGTGTTCCCCCTGCTATCTCTACTTCAGCCGACATCTTCGTAAATTGAAAACATTCAAGCCCGGAAAGTCTGCGCGGTAGCGGCGAGCCGCCGGTATCAAAAACAGATCTCGCGACACTTTGGGCTATTCTTTTCGTTCTGTCTATATGAGGGGAGTTCTCGCCACGTACTCCCGCGGGCAAGACGATGCCGGGTTCCCCGGCCCGTCATTTTGCCTCGCGCTCGGACTGCGGTTAGGGACCGACGCGATCGCGGGTTAATGCTGTTCCTGGAGCTAAAGCTCCAATTGTGCCCCGAGGTTTGAGGGACAACGTGGCGTGAACAGCAGATCCCCGCATCGCCCTTAAATTCCTTCCCGCTAGCCCTGGAACACGCCGAGAATCTCCCCTCGCCGGCACTCCCGCCGGCATTCCGAAACTGTGAGGCATCCCCGTGAAACTACTTATGCAGCCGCATCTGCCGCGCGTGGCAGTCCGTTCTCGCTTCTTCCTTGCTGCTGTCTTTGGACTACTTCTTGCGGCCCCTGCTTTCGCACAGACTGGAAATTCTCCCTGGGAAAACGCTGTCAGCGTTCTGGAAACGGCATTCACCAGTGACATCGCCCGCGGCCTCTCGCTCGTAGCGATCGTCGTTGCCGGTCTGACATTCGCTTTTGGCGAAGGGGGTTCCAAGCGTGTCCTGGCGGGAGTTCTCTTCGGAGTCGGCATGGCAATTGCCGCCGTGAACTTTCTCACCTGGCTTTTCCCCGGGTCCTGACCACGCCTGATTTGGAAGGAGCGGAACATGGCGGAAGCAAGACGCATCAACAAGATTCAGCGGTCGCTGTCGCGACCGCTGACCATCCTCGGCGCCGAGCGAAAGCTGTTCTTCTTTGCGATGTGTCTTGGCGCTGCAACGTTCAACCTCCTCCGCAGTCTGCTCGGGGGACTGCTCATCTTTTCGCTGCTCTATTTCGTGGCCCGCTGGGCGACCGAGACCGATCCGCAGATTCTCCGCTTTCTGCTCACCGCCGCGCGACTGCACCCGCAGTACGACCCGATGAAGTTCACTCCGGTTGTGGTCCGAAAGGAAAGCGATGTTCAGGCTTAGCCGAATCCTCAAGAATTACAACGAGACCGGCTCGCTCAGCGCGCAGATCAATCTGTACGGCTTCATAGGACCGCACACCTTTTTGACGAAGGCCGGAGAAGTCGGTCTCATCCTCGAAGTCCGGGGCGTGGACTATGAATGTCTCGACGACACCGCGGTTGACGGCCTAACGAAGCGCCTCGAATCGGCCCTCAAACTTTTCGATGAGAACTGCCGTGTCTACCAGTATCTCTTCAAACGGAACAATGAAACCATCCCATTCAAGACGTACGGCAATCCTGTCGTGGACGCGGCGATCCGCAGTCGCATCGCCTATCTCGCGAACAAGGCCGACAGTCTTTTCTCGTTGTCCCTTTATTACGTCGTGCTGTATCGGGGATTTCAGGCCTCCGACAGTCTCACCAGGGCATTCGCGATGCTTCCGAAACACCCGAGGAAGGCATTTAGCGAACTGGTTGAGCAATTCTCCTCCAAGAAAAAGGTTCTCGTCCTCGGGAAGCAGGTCAACGACGCCCAGACGGTACTCGCGCAAAAGGCGCAAAGCTTCATCTTGCAGGTCAGCGATTTCGTTACGGTCCGGTTGCTCGCAAAGCACGAAGCCTTTCGCGTTCTCAAGAGAACGCTCAACTTCGATCCCGCGAAGCTCGCGCTCGCGGCACTCAAACACGACACCTTCCTCGATTACTATCTGCCCGAATCTCACATCGAATGCCATCGCCGGCATCTCCGAGTGGACGACTATTACGTCAAGGTCCTAACACTCAAAGAACCTTCTGCGCAGAGCTTCCCGCTCATTCTCAAGAAACTACTGGAAGTCGAGGCCAACTACTACGTCGCGACGGAGTGGCAAAAAGAGGATTCCGGCAAGACTCGCAGGGTCATTCAGGCCAAGCGACGCCATTTTCACAATACGAAGCGCTCGTTCGCGAGCCAGGTCAGTCTCAATAACGCCCCGTCGCAAGATGTGCTTTTGGACGATTCCAAAGAGTCCCGAGTGCAGGAACTCGGTGAGAGCATCCAGGAGATCGAGCTGCACGGAAACTACTTCGGCCAGTTTTCACTGACCGTCGTAATCTACGATCTCGACTTACCGAAGGTGGACCGGGCGTGCGCCGAATTCTACAAGGTATTCAGCGTCCACGATGCCCAGCTCTACGAAGAAAAATACAACCTGCTGAATGCTTTCCTGGCGGCCGTGCCGGGCAATTCCGCCTTCAACCTGCGTTCGCTGTATTTGCTCAACACGAACTATGCCGACTTTTCGTTTCTATTCACACTCCACTGTGGCGAGCCTCGGAATTCTCATCTGCGGCAGGAATATCTTGCGGTCCTTGAAACAAACCATCGCACGCCCTACTTCCTGAACCTTCACTATCGCGACGTAGCACACACCATCATCCTCGGGCGGACTGGCTCAGGCAAATCGTTTACGCTGAATTTTCTTATTACGAATCTCCAGAAATACCAGCCTCATACATTCATTTTCGACCTCGGCGGCAGCTTCGAGAGCCTTACGCAATTGTTCGGCGGTTCCTATGTTCGTGTGGGACTCGAGTCCACCGATTTCAAGATCAATCCGTTTTCACTGGAACCCACAAAAGAGAATCTCGATTTCTTAGCTCTGTTCCTGAAGGTCTTGATCCAGGGTCAAAGGCCCGGCGAACTCGACCCAGCCACGGAGAGGGACCTTTATCATCAGATCGAAAATCTCTATTCCGTGGACCCGACCCTTCGTACGCTCGGTGTGCTCGCGAACACCCTGAGCCACGACCTCTCTGGCCGTCTCGCCAAGTGGACCCGAGGCGGACAGTTTGGATTTCTCTTCGACAATGCGGAGGACACGATTTCGTTCTCCCGATTCCAGTGCTTCGATTTCCAGCGCATGAGCCAGTATCCCGAGCTTTTGGAACCTCTCCTCTTCTACATCCTGCATCGCGCCAATGCCGTCATCGCCGACCGCCAGATCACTTCGGTGTTCAAGACCTTCTTCATCGACGAAGCCTGGGTGTTTCTCAAGAACCCGAGCATCCAGCGGTACATCGTCGAAGCATTGAAAACCTGGCGCAAGCACAACGCGGCGATGGTCCTCTCGACGCAATCGCTCGATGAGCTCAAGCGTTCGGACATTCTCGACGTGATCGTCGAAAGCTGCGCTACAAAGATCTTCCTCGCGAATCCCGATATGGACCGCGAACTCTACCGCCGTCAGTTCCACCTGAACGAAAACGAAGTCGAACTCATCGCCAACCTGATTCCCAAGCAGCAATTCCTCATCAAGACGCCGGAACTCGCGAAAGTCGCAAATCTCCATGTCGATGCCAAGAGCTATTGGCTCTATACGAACGACCCTTACGACAACAAGAAGCGGAAGGAAGCTTTTGAGACCTACGGATTCGAGAAGGGACTCGAAGTTCTCGCGGGAGGCCAGCCGTGATTTTCTTTCCTTCGATCGGTTCTTGGCTGACAGACTGCTCTGCTCACTGCATTCTCCTTCCCGTCATTTCTGCCGCTATCGCCTCTGCGTCTGTCCTCGGAGCGCATTGGCTTGTCGGACGCCTTACCAATCGAGGCCGCGGTGTTCGAAGGGATCAAACATTCTCCAAAGGAGGGGAACAATGAAATCAGTGATTCGCAATCGGTGGTTGCACATCTGGATTCGGTTTGCCGCCGTCGTTGTCTTGGGGAGCGCTGCTTTCCCGTGCACGTCCGTGCGGGCGGCGACCGATGAGGCGCGCGTGGTGAAGTATTCCAAGGAAGACATCGTCCCCGTTCGCGCCAAGTTGCGCTTTTCGACGCTGATCGTTCTCCCCGATGACGAGGAGATTCTCGACTTCACCACCGGCGACAAGGAATTCTGGATTATCAACGGCGCGCACAATCTGTGCTATGTCCATCCCGCCCAAGCCGGCATCCGCAGCAATCTGAACCTCATCACCGCGAGTGGACATGTCTACTCATTCTTACTGACCGAAATCAGCAACGACCCGAGCGCCGATCCCGACCTGAAAATCTTCGTTGAGCCCAAGGAAGCCTCCGGCCTCGCGGCGAACACGGGGTTGCGCGGCTATGTCAGCGCGGGCGAAGCCGAAGCATACAAAAAGGAACTCGATACGTCGCGCTCGCAAACGACCGAGCAGGTCCACGCTGCGCAAGCGCAGGTTGCTGAGGAGATCAACCGCTTCCGCTCCAGCTACGCGACCAAGCTCCAGTTCGACTACGCGCTCGACGCGAAGGCCGCGCGGGAACCGTTCCTCGTCTCCGCCATCTACCACGATGACAGCTTTACCTACATCAAGTGCGCCGCGCACGAGAAACCCGCTTTCTACGAAATCAAGGACGGCAAGCCCAACCTGATTTCCTTCCAGGTCGAGAATGGCGTCTACATCGCGCCCAAGATCATCGACTCCGGCTACCTCGCTGTCGGCAAGAAGAAATTGCCGTTCGCGCGGCATGTTGCCGCGAACTGAGAGGACTCCGATGGACCAGCCGATTCAGGTACAGGAAAAAGCGCCACAGCCGCAGGGTCTCCTTCCGAAAAATGTCCAGTCCTGGCTCCTCGCGGGCCTTGCGTTTCTTATGATCGCGATCATGTGGCTGACCGGGGGGAAGAAGCCGCAAACCCCAACTAAAACCCCGCCAACTAACGCTCCCGTTCAGTCTCCGCTCGAAGTCAACGAAACCAAGATTGCCGACCTCCAGAACCGGATCGAGGAATTGCAGCGCCAGCAGCTTGTCGCGCAAAGCGCGCTGGCGCAGCAAACCCACTTGCTCGGAGCCGCGCAAGACCTTCCGGCCTCTTCACAACCGAACCCTGCCGGTGGTTCCACCGACCAGCGCACCGAAGATCCCATTCAGGCCGAGCGGAAGACACGCGCCTACGTTTCCCTTTTTGCCTCGAATGTGGCACTGAGTTACCGCACGCCCCCCGCAGGCACTCCGGTCTCTGAAAACCAGTCATCTCCTGCCGCTCCCGCGGCCGCGCCAGCCGCCCCGGCCTCCGATTTGCCGCAAATCGCCCAAATCTTGAAAGACATGCAGCCCACTTTGAACTCTCCGACCCCCGGCGCATCGCAGCCCGCGCCAGCGCGAAACGATTCCGCGGGAACAAAGGAGGAACGAAAGGAGGAGGGCACGAATCCTGCCGCCGCGCCGACTGGCGCCGCGAACGCGGCGGCAGGAAAAACCTATGTGCTCTTTGAAGGAACCATTCTCGAAACCGTTCTCATCAACCGGCTCGAAGGGCAGTTCTCCGGTCCCGTCGAGTGCCTGGTTTCAACCGACGTGTATTCGAACGACCGCCAGCATCTACTCGTCCCGGCCGGCTCGAAGCTGCTCGGCGAAACCAAGAAGGTGGACACCTTCGGTCAGACCCGCTTGGCCGTCGTCTTTCACCGCATCCTCATGCCCGATGGGTACTCCGTCAGCCTCGATCAATTCAAGGGGCTGGACCAGATCGGCGACACAGGACTCCGCGATCAGGTCAACAACCACTATCTCCGCATCTTCGGCGTATCCCTCGCCATTGGAGCTCTTGGTGCCGTTGCGGAAGCGGGAACGGGCGGCTCCCTGACCGAATCGAGCGGCGATCTGATGCGGCAGGGATTCGCTCAAAGCACTGCACAGTCCTCCGCACAGATTCTCGACAAATTCCTGAACGTCATGCCCACAGTGACCATCCGTGAAGGCCACCGGGTCAAAGTCTATCTCTCGGGTGATCTCGCGTTGCCCGATTACAACAACCACCAAATGCCTTCGAATCTCTGAAGGCCCGAAAGGAAGGGGACTCCATGAAACGAAAGATTCTGATTGGTTTGCTGCTGGTCGGGCTTTCGGTTGGTACCGCATCGGCGCAGTTCGGATTCGGGGGAATTGTCTACGATCCGACGAACTACGCAAACGCGTTGCTACGGTATGCCGAACTCCAGCAACAACTCGTTCAGCTGAGAAACAGCTACGCCCAACTCGTTACCGAGTACAACCTCGCGCTCCAGATGTCGAAAGCCCTGCAAAACATGCCCGCCCGCTATCTCGCGCAGTTTTCGCAGTGGCGGAATTCTCTCGCGCAGAACACCTACGGCAACACGGGCGGATGGATTGCCGGTATCAACTCCGGCCTCCTATCGTCCGTGAATCCCGGCTATCAGCAGGCGACGACGCTGCTCCTTCCCTACAACGCGAGCCAGCTCTCGGGGATGAACGCCGATGAACTCTCCCGCGTCCAGTCTCAGTACGCCACGGTCGAGCTCGCGGACGGTGCCAATACCACGGCTATGGCGACCATCGGCTCGATTCGCGGTAATGCGCAGGATATTCAAACCCGGATCGGCAACCTCGAACAGGATTCCTTGTCGAGCGATCCCGACCTCAACACGGAAGTCTCCGTCCTCAACAAGATCAATGCCGCCGGCGTGCTTACTCTCCGCACCTTGCAGGACTCCAACAAACTCCTCGCGTCCATGCTCGAAGAACAAACCATCCGTGCAAAGCAGCAGCGCGAGACTACCGCGAACACCATCAATACCGACATCGAGCGTCAGGCCAGCATATCCGCGAACCTGGCGCAGGTCACCGGCACCCTTACCGATTCACTTCAAAACTTCCGCATGCCGTAAGCGTGCGGACAAAGATGCCCATGCGCCCGAGGAGCTGACGGCAGTGCAAACCGACTATCTGCAGTTCATCTTCCAAGCCATCAACGCCTTGCTTACCCAAAACCTCGGCTTCTTCGACGCAATGGGTCAGAACCTCTTTCGCTCGTTCGCCACGATCCTCGTGGCATGGTATGGAATCAAATCCGCTCTCTCTGCGGCCAGCGGCAAGTATGTGTTCCAGTTCGATAATTTCGCGAGCTTGCTACTGACCATCAGCTTCGGTTTCGCGATGGTCAATTACTACAGCACCCCGATTCCGGGGATGGGTGCGAGCTTTCACAATCTCGTCACGAATGAAGCCCAGTTCCTGTCGAGCAGAATTGACCAAGCGCAACTCCAAACTGTCATTGCGAGCGTCGCCGATTTCGAGTCCCGCATGGACTCCCCCGGATGGGGAGATTTTCTCGGCACCGCCATCTACGTCGTCGTAACCATCCTGCTCGCCGCAGCGCAGGCCATCGCATTCGTCGTCATCGCTTACGGATTCATCGCCTCTGCCGTATGCGTGCTCGTTGGCCCAGTTTTCATACCCTTCTTCATCGTTCCTAAGCTGGAATGGATCTTCTGGGGTTGGCTCAAGTGCTTCATCCAATATGCCTTCTACCAAGTCATCGCCACCGCGGTCGTTTTCGTCATTGGGAACCTCATTCTTGGAATCCTCGGACTGCAACCCACCGGCACGATCTCGACCACGCAACTGATCGGCTGGTTTCCGGTCTTATTCATCACGTTTCTGGCGGCGATCTACGCCCTTCTCAAAATCCCCGCCCTCACCAACCACATCTTTAGCGGCACCGCGGGCGGTTCATCGGCCGGCATCCTCGGCGGACTCTTGCCATGAGCGATGACCGGAGCTTCCATGACGCCAAGCGCCTCTACCTTGAACAGTACGGTGATCCGATGGTGACGAACACGTATTTGAAGATCGCATTGGTTCTTCTCTCCCTTGTGGCTGTTGGCCTGGCCCTGGTGGATTTGCGAACGCTCCGCACTTTTGCAAACTTTCGCCCTCTCGTCATTCGGATCGACGACGTGGGACGAGCCGAGGCAATCAACTACCACGACCTCGAATACAAGCCGCAGGACGCGGAAGCCAAGTATTTCTTGAGCCAGTTTTGCGCTCTGTATTACCGCCGCAACCGGTACACAATTCAGGACGACTTCTCAAAGTCGCTCTATTTCCTCGACGGAAAGCTCGCCGACGGCATTCTCGACGAATACCGGAAGGACGACATCGTCAAGAAATTCCTCACCAACACCTCCGCCCCCGAGATCGACGTTGACGTAAAGAAAGTGGCGCTGGAGGAGTTGCAGAACCCGCCGTACCGCGCGCGCGTGGACTTCTACATGGTCTATTACTCTCCCGCCGACCATAGCGAGATCAAACGCGACTTCTACACGGCGAATTTCGTCTTCGTGTTCAACAGTCAGGTGCCCAATGAACTCATTCCCATCAACCCCCTGGGCCTGACCATTACCTACTTCCGCGAAGACGAAGCTTTCAAGTGAGCCGCCATGATTGCCAACGCTCTTCTTCTAACGATCGCAGTCCTGCTCGGCTATGGCTTTTGGCTGCTTGATCAGCTGAAGTTCATGGCTCCTTACAAGACTGTTCTCTTCCACGCCTACGGCAACACGATTCTTGTCTGCCTTGGGGTGTTGTTTGTGAACGTCTTTGGGCTGGCGCTCACCATCAACCGAAGGTTCTTTCTCAAAGACACCGGACGGAAACTTTCCCACCTCGACAAGCAGTTCCATATCCGTCAGGGAGATATTCCGGTTCCTGCGGAGGACGAGGAGCTGCGCTGACGTGTCTCGTGACCCTCATTCCTACGACGCTCGGGACTCGTGGGACCCCGTTCCGCCCCGCCCATCTCCCAGCCGGCGAGGACGTGCTACGGAGTCTCGCGGAAGCACGCAAGACGGGCAGATCGATTCGGAGCGCGACCTCTCCATTTCCGACTCGCAAAGCACGGGTCGCCTTAAGCCGGAAGAGACAGGTTCTGCGCGTGCCTACTACCTCAAGGACCGGCCTTACCTCCTCCGCGAATCCGAACTCCATGCGCTCGGTGAAATCGGCAAGTTCCGAGTCGTCGCAGCCGGGGACCTCGCCAAATACGACTTCGATGGTGAGCGCGCGCGCTTCGAGCGAGAGTTGGAGCACCTGAAGCGGCAGTCTCTGGTAACCGACAAGACCATTGAAGTCTCGCGCAAGAAGACTCTGCGAATCCTCACACTCACCAAGACGGGCCAGCGCCTTCTCGGTGCCACGAACCGCCTGCCGGAGGACCAAGCCACCTATCACGGTCTCGCGAAGCCACGAGAAGCCAAACATGACGCCGACCTGTATCGGCTATACCAAAAGGAATCGGCTCGAATCGTGCGCGACGGGGGCACACCGGTCCGGGTGATTTTGGACTACGAATTGAAGCGCAAGCTGAACCGCGACCTGAACGAACTCGGCCAGGAACGAGACCCCGAAGCCAAGCGACACATCGCCGAGAGACATGGGCTCCAGCTTGTGGAAGGCCGGATTCCGTTGCCGGACCTTCGTATTGAGTACCAGACCGCCGAAATGGAAACGCAGTACGTCGATGTGGAACTCGCGACGCACCACTACCGCCCACGAGGAATTGCACAGAAGGCAAAGGCGGGATTCTCACTCTATAGCCCCGCCGATGATGCGCCGCGCCTGCGCCGGATTCTGAACGACCGCGAACTCACGGCAACGATTCTCGGACTATGAAGATTGCGCCATCACATCTCGACGCGCTCAAGGCACTCGGATACACCGATGAGGAGAGCCGTTTTCTCTATCTTGTCGCCACGCATTCCGGTTATTTCACGGCGCGCCAATTCCTTGCCTTTTCCGACGCGCATTGGGGAAAACGAACGAACAATCTTTGGCACAAGCTCGAAAGTCAGAAGCATGCGCGGATCGAACGGTTTCCGCTCAGCGGACCGGTCTACCACTTGTTCTCGCGCAAACTCTACCGGCAACTCGAACGCGAGAACATCCGCAATCGCCGCGCTCACGAAATTACATTCATCAAAAGGCGTCTCGCCATCCTTGATTTCGTGATGGCTCACGCAGATTGCGAGTTTTTCGAAACCGAGCCGGACAAACTCAAATACTTTTGTGGGACCCTCGGAATCAGCAAAAACTTCCTACCCTCGAAACTCTATGTCGGTCGCGCTGGTTCTCGCCCCACGGTCCGCCATTTTGTCGATAAGTTTCCGATGTTGCTCACGACTGGCAATGTCTCGTCTGTCGTGACCTTTACCTATTTCCCGGAAGACGAGTTGAGCCTTGCCGATTTTGTTCGTCACTTGGGCGAGTATTCGCCGCTCTTCCGCCAGCTCCCAGACTTTCGATTCCTCTACGTCGCCCGAAACGGGGTCGGCTTCGATAAGGCGCGGGAACTGTTCGATTCTCTTGTGAGAGTTCCGCTTGAACCGAATGCCTCCGACGATTTGCTTCGGTACTTCCGCGTGCGACTAGCCTGGGAGGAAAAGCAGTATTCCATGTTGACTGACGCGGACCTCGTTTTCCGCAACCAAGCCAGAGGCCGCTTTCGCGGCGGGAGGTTCGAAGCGATGTATCGCGGATGGAGAAAAGGAACGATTCACGCTGAGCGCATCTGCGCAGAATTCGCCGGAACCGGACACGCTCACGCGATCAGATTCGGGCCGTATCAACTGAAACCGGCACTCGCAAGGGACGACGAAGTGGCCGCAGAAGGGTGAAGAGGTGCGTTTTACCCACTTCACCGTGGCGTCCTCCAAATTCTTCACCCTGTGCCATCCCTAAGGCCCGTATCGCCAGAGACGTACCAAACGGAGGTCGGAGAAAAATGCCGTGGAAAAACGTCAAATCGGGCGGGAGCGACCCCACTTTTTCGGCTTTGAGCCGCCCAAGTGGAGCGTGGGGTCGCTCCCGCCCTGCGCCACGAGTGACGTGGCGGTGTTTTTTCCACGGCATTGGTAATCAGTCGGAACCACACAACAAGGAGAGACCAAAATGCCGATCGTTAAGAGAGCACCGGAGATCGTGACGCGCGAAGTGAAGCTCGAAGAACCCGTCAATGAACTGCTCGAAGACTATGCCCGCTTTATCGAGAGCAACGCGGACCATGTCGTCAATTCGGTCCTGAAGAAAGTGTTGTGGCGGGACCACGATTACCGCAAGTGGCGCGATCAGCGGCGCTCGGCACAGCTCGGTCCCTCAAACGCCGGAGGCAAAGCATGAAACAGAGGGTCCTTGAGTCGCGCGGCTTCGTCGCGGCAGTTTTCGCTATGGCGACCGGCGTCTACCTGTTTTATGTGCATCCCTTTCCCGAACACCAACTGTTCCTCCAGGTCATTTCCACGCGTTCTCCGTACGCGTTCCTGAGCTTCAAGTACCTCTACATCGTGTTCCTTTTTACGACGCCCTACATGGGCTATTCCGGCGTGCTCTCCGGCCTCTATATTTTCACCCTGAAAGCTGGCCGGCGGGTCACGGCCGGACGCCTCCCGCAGTATCCAGACCCCCGCAGGAGGAACGAACTCTTTTTGGTGGTCGGTGAGGTGCACAATCCTCGCAAGCCGCTTCCCTCGGAAAACCCGTATTGGCTAACGATTCCTGAGAAAGGATTGTTCACAGGTATTGCCATCTTCGGTGCCGTGGGGAGTGGCAAAACGAGCTGCTGCATATACCCGTTTGCGGAACAAGTTCTCAGCTACAAAGCCTCCGATAAGAAGAAACGAATCGGTGGGCTTATCCTCGAAGTCAAAGGTGATTTCTGCCGCAAGGCGAGGGAGATTCTCGAGCGTCACGGTAGGCCCGAAGACTACATCGAAATCAGTCTCGATTCCGAATACCGCTACAATCCCCTGCATAACGATCTGGACGCCTACGCGCTCGCCTTCAACATTGCGTCCCTTCTGAACAATCTGTTCGGCAAGGGAAAGGAGCCTTTCTGGCAACAGGCGTACACGAACCTCGTCAAGTTCATCATCCTTCTACATAAGGTCGCCTATGACTACGTGACGCTCTTTGATGTCTACGAGTGCGCCATCTCTCCACCGCTCCTCGAACAGAGAATCCGCGAAGCGGAAGAAATCCTTACGGGCCGCCACTTCGTGGCGATCACGCCGAAGGTATACGGCGAGCGAGCAGCAGATGTGGCGGGGCTCGGTTTCAGCCACGATCCGAAAGAGGATCGTTATCTTGCCCCGGCGACTTCGGAGCTGCGCGAACTCTTGAAGAAACGCGGCGTTCCGTCTGAAGCTCGCACCGTTCTTGACCCGGGCCAGGCCGACCCAGGAAAACTGGAGCAACTCGAAGCAGTGAAGCGCTGGTTCAACGAAGACTGGAGGCGGATTGAGCCGAAGCTGAGGACTTCCATCGTCGAGGGCATTTCCGTATTTCTTTCTCTCTTTGACGACAACCCAAAGGTGAAGCGCGTCTTCTGTCCCAAGAAGGATTGTTACGACCCATCTAAAAACGTCAACAACCAGTTAGGAAAGCCGCTGCCTTCTTTCTCCTGGTTGATTGAAACCGGAAAAGTAGCGGCGCTCAATTTCCCTATCGCGATGAATCCAGGCCTGGCGAAGGCCCTGGGCGTGATGATGAAGCTCGATTTCGAGCGCGCTGTGCTCAATCGGGTGCCCGTAATGGAGGCCCACCCGGAACAGTATTTCCGCCAGGTTCTATTCCTCTGCGACGAGTACCAACACTTCGCAACGGTGGGCGAGAACGACCCTACGGGAGACGAAAAATTCTTCAGTCTTTCGCGGCAGCCCAAGTGCGTCCCCATCATCGCCACTCAAAGCATCAGCTCGCTGCGGTCCGCATTGCCAGGCGATAGCTGGCGCACGCTCCTACAGACATTCCGAACGAAGATTTTCCTCTCCCTGTCAGATGACTTTTCCGCTCGCACGGCGAGCGAACTTTGCGGGCGCGAGGATCAACTCAAGGTCAACTACAACCTTTCCGAGAGCGGGCATGATGCGAGAGTGAGCTTGCTCACCGGAAAATCGCTTTCACACAGAGCGAACGTCACAGCGTCCAAGAGCTACAACACACAGAACGATTACCGTTTCGATATGAAGACGTTCACTGAGCTGCGCAACGCGCAGTCCGTGACGATTGCCTACGATGGTCTGAACCCCCTGCCACCGATGTTTTGCTATCTGAAGCCCTACTACAACGACCCCAATTTACCCTACTTCCACCAGGTCCGGGAAGGAGCGCTGTGATGAATGGATTTGAAATGATCCTTCCTTTCCTCAAGTCCATCGAGCACCTAATCCTCGACGATTCGATCAGCGAGGTCATGGTGAATGGTGCCGACCGAGTGTTCATCGAGAAAGCTGGCTTCCTCCAACAAGTGCAAGGAGTGTCCATCGGCGACAAAGCGCTCATGGTCGCCGTGAAGAATATTGCGCGGCGACTCGGTGACGACATCTCCGAATCGAAGCCTATTCTTGACTCACGCCTGCCCGACGGGAGCCGCGTTGCGGCCGTGATCCCCCCGTGCAGTCTTGGCGGTGTCACGCTCACGATCCGTAAGTTCAACACTCGCCACTTCGAAATGGAGGATTTGATTGGCGCCGGCACGCTGGACCGCGCACTTGCGAATCGCCTGGAAGACTGCGTTCTCACGCGCAAGAACATCCTTATCAGCGGCGGTACGGGGAGTGGAAAGACGACTCTCGCCTCAATACTCGGGAAATTCATCCCGCCGGAAGAGCGCATTCTCGTCATCGAGGACACGGCCGAGATTCAACTCGGTCACGAAAACCTCGTGCGATTCGAGGCTCGCCGCGAACAGAACGGCGTTCCCGCGGTCGCCATTCGCGATCTCTTGAAGGCGGCGCTCCGCCATCGGCCCGACCGAATTATCCTGGGCGAGATTCGCGGCGGCGAAGCCTTCGATCTCTTGCAACTGTTGAACACGGGACACTCAGGCACTCTATCCACGATTCATGCCAATTCTGCGAAACAAGGACTCGCACGGTTTACGAGCTGTGTTCTGCAAAGCGGGATCGAGCTACCTTACCGCGCGATCAAGACAAACATTGCCGACTCACTCAATGTCATCGTCCAGGTCGAGCGCCGCCCTGGACGGCGGTATGTCTCGGAAGTCCTCCTGATCAACGGCTACGACCCTGATGCGGATTTGTTCGACTACGGCGCGGTCTTCCAGTCCAGGCAGGAGCAAGAATGACCAAGGACAAGGAATTTACACCGAAATCTCTGACCGCCCCGGAGTATGTCCTTGCACTCTTCGAGGCTCGCGACAACGTCGCCGTGCTTGTGCGAAACCGCACGACCGGACAGACCGTTCAACGCATCGCCAAGGCGGATGCAATAGCCAACCCTGAATTCCAGTTCTGGCTGAAATCACGGAATGCTGTCGGCTCCGATATCTTCGTGGGAATGAACCCAATCAAAGAGGGTTCTTACAGTCGCTCCAAGGAGTGCATACGCGAGATTCGGCACGTTTATCTCGATCTGGACAGGAATGGAGATCAGGCACTCAACGCGATTAGGAACTCACTCGAAGTTCCAGCACCCAATTTTGTTCTCAATACGTCTCCGGGAAAGCACCAGGTCGTGTGGAAAGTAAGGGGCTTCGACGTGGAGCAAGGGGAGTCGCTGTTACGCGGAATGGCAACACAGTTTGGCGGTGATCCGGCGGCAACGGACACGACGCGGGTCCTGCGCCTGCCCGGATTCGCCAACCGGAAACTCTCCGAGGAATTCATCGTTGAGGTTAGGCACGAGACCGATGCCGTCTACGCCCTGCGTGATTTCGCAATCGAAGAAGATTCTCATGAGACGCCGCGCCATCCTGCCGCCGACGCGCACTCGGGCCATACGCCGCCGGCCGGCCATAGGAGCCAATCCGAACGCGATTGGGCTTATGCGAAACGAGCTCTGGCGCGCGGCGACGACCCTCAAGAAGTGATTCGGAAAATTGCGGATTTCCGAGCGGACGATAAATCCGATCCCGAATACTACGCAGCCCACACCGTCAGCAAGGCTGCGGCAGCTTTGAGACAACAAGATCCGTCGAACCAAAAAACTGACGCGCCGAAGACCGGAACAATTGATCTCGCCCAAGATCGAAGGTAAACCCGATGCGTCGAGACATTCTTGTTGATTTTGAACAATCCCGGCCCACTTCTCCCCAGGACTTTCCTCTGACCGTCAAAGAGGCAGCCAGATATCTTGGCGTCAGTCCTCAAACTGTGTATCTTTGGGTCGAGCGAAAGCAGATTCCCCATCTCCGCGTAATGGGTCGGAACATCCGTTTTCTCAAATCGGATCTCGAAACATTCCGCGCGTCGTTCAAACAGGAGATGGAGAATGGCGAGACCAGCTAGGCATGACGGTGTTGTATATCGGAGAGAAGGGACAAAATCCTGGTGGATGCGGTACCGGGAACGGGACGGCACCCTTCGGAAAGAATCCACCTTCGAGGACGACTGGCACGAAGCCCAAAAGAAACTGCGGGAGCGGCTTCACGCCAGGGACAGCAATGTCTTACAAGTGGTTCGAAAGGGGGAAAGCCTGTACTTCGGAGAATGGGCGGATTTCTTCTTGGAAAATTATTCCAAACCACCCGTCCGTCAGCCAGGCACCCACTTTGCGAATCTTAGGTGCGTTCAACATCTGAAGGAGACCTTCGCCACCTGCCGCTTGGTCGCGGTAGGACCTGACGAGATCGAGCAGTATCTTCGTGATCGACTTCGTCAGCGCGTCCGAATTAAGACTGGCAAGGGTTACGTTGAGCATGGGCTGTTGAAACCCACGACGGTTCATCAAGAAATGAGAGTGCTTCGACGGATGTTGAATGTAGCGGTTCGAAAGAGGCTGCTCACATCGAATCCTTGTGCCATGGTGGAATTTCCCGTTGCTTTGAAAGGGTTCTTCCGTCCGCACTATGTCACTTGGTCCGAACAACAGCAGATCGAAAGCCACGCAATGCCACATCTGCGAAATGTCATTCGCATCATCGCGGAGACCGGTTTGCGGGTGAAGAAAGAACTGCTTCCGATGAAGAAAGACCAAATCGATTTCCTCAACGCAGTGGTATGGATTCCGGATTCCAAGACGCCGCATGGCGTCGCGGAAATCCCGTTGTCGGAATTCGCATCGGAGGCATTTCAGAAGCAAGTCGCAATCTCCGGCGCAGGGGAGTTCCTTTTTCCTAGCGATCTAAATCCGAGGGGTCACTTAAGATCCCTGCGGACCGCTTGGAGGGAAGCCTTGCGGAGGGCGGGGATTCCCTATTTCAGGCTGTATGACCTGCGCTCGACCTATGCTACCCGGCTTAGTGCCGGAGGCGTAGCCGACGAGTGGGTCATCCAGATGTTGCGTCAAGGCGACTCTCAAGTCTTCAAGAAGTATTCGCAAATGAAGCTGCAAATGAAGAGGGAAGCACTCGACAAGATCAACCGCTTGGCCAATCAAATGGCTCGGCAATCCCCAAAACTTGCCGTTGTAAATGGGGGTTTTGGAACAGTTTTGGAACAGTCTTGACCAAGATGCGAAGGAATGGATTTCGGCGCGCGCGGAAATGCTTTAGAATCAAAGTAGCTTCCACTGTGGGCGTGTAGCTCAGCTGGGAGAGCACCTGCTTTGCAAGCAGGGGGTCACCGGTTCGATCCCGGTCACGTCCACCAACTTAAAAGGGAAAATGGCGATTTTTCGAGAGGCCGCGATCTCTTTTCGAAGTCAGTGTCACTTCAGTGTCACGCTCCGGGCGGGCTTTACTCTTCACTGGTTTGTCAGCGCGTAGACCATGTCCCCGACAAAGCGCTTGAACGACTCGTTCTCTACGAACTGCTTGTAGACCTGCGTGTCGTCTTTCAAGAGGTGCTGCATCACCTTGGCCAACGCCTGATCGTGGGCCATGCGTGCAGTGTGCGGTGTGTTTTCCTTCGCATTCTGGTAGGCCACGTCTGCGGCGACTTTGGGGGCTATGTCGTCTCGGATGCGCTTCGCGACGCGGTCGGTGTCGGTGAACAGCGTGCCGAACTGCTCGTTGAACGCCTTGAGGATACTGCTCAAGCGGTCGAGCGAGGGCTCAGGCTTGTGACCATGAACATCCGTCGGCACCGCCTCAATTTCGGCGTCCTTGTCCGCTAGCGCGATCTTCATCGCCGCTTTCTTCTCAACGCGGTAGCTGTCCATGTCGATGGCTTCGAGGATACCCTTGGCGAGATCCTCCTCCCGCGGCGCCGGCAATTTGGGCGTCAGGAGATTGAGCAGGATTGACAATTTCTCCCATTCTGGGTTGCTGTACGGAATCACCGACGAGAGAAAACTGTAGGTGCGGCAGAACACCTTGGCCTTCCCCTTGAAATCCACTTGGCCATCCTCGTCGAGCCTGTTCACATAGACTGCTACGCAGGCATCGAGGATCGGATCGAGTTTGTCCCGGTCCGCGCCGCCGAGGAACAACTCCACCAACTGCTGCACTTGCTCCGGCGAGTACACCTGAGTAGCGTCCAGCGCCCCTTTCAAATCGTGCAACTTGTTGGGGTCGGTCTCCTCAGCAAGTAGTGTCGTGCGATAGTAGTCCTGGAAGGCGAACGTTATCGCCTCGCTGTTGTTCTGAAAGTCGAGCACGAAGCAATCGTGCTTCTGAGGGTGCGCGCGGTTGAGGCGCGACAGTGTTTGCACGGCCTTGATTCCCGAAAGCGGCTTGTCCACATACATTGTGTGCAGCAATGGCTCGTCATAACCGGTCTGGAACTTATCGGCACAGATCAGGAAGCGGTACGGATCGGCCTGGATCTTGTCTGCGATATCGCCGCCTGAAAAGCCGTTGAGAGAAGTCTCGCTGACCTTCCCGCCACCGTAGTCGTGTTCGCCCGAGAAGGCGACAATCGCTCGGTACGGGCTCTTACGTTCTAGAAGATAACTCTTAAAGGCATGAAAGTACTGGATGGCTCGCTCGATCCCGCTGGTGACCACCATCGCCCGCGCCTGCCCGCCAATCTTCCCGGCCGCAAAAACTTGGTCGTGGAAGTGGTCTACCATGATCTCGGCCTTCAGCCGAATTGCGTGGTCGTGGCTCTCCACGTACCGGCGCAGCTTCTTCCCCGCCTTCCTAGTGTCGAACTCAGGGTCGTCGTCGATCTTCTTGACCAACTTGTAGAAGCTGTCGACCGGGGTGTAGCTCTTGAGAACATCGAGGATGAAACCTTCCTCTACCGCCTGCTTCATGGTGTAGCTGTGGAACGGCCGATGCTTGACCTTGCCCTCGGCGTCGGGCGGCAGCGGCTCGCCGAACATTTCCAGGGTCTTGTTCTTGGGTGTCGCGGTGAAAGCGAAGTAGCTGGCATTGGATAGCATCTTGCGTGCTTGCATCCGCTCCGCGAGCGCGTCGTTCACCGTGTCCTCGGGATCAGGCCCCGCGTCTTCATCCTGCTCCGGAGTGCTAAGCACTTGGCTCATCGCCGCTGAAGTCTTGCCGCCCTGGCTGGAATGAGCTTCGTCGATGACGATGGCGAAGTTCTTGCCGCTCTCGCTGGCGATCTCGTCGAGGATGAAGGGAAACTTCTGTACCGTCGAAACGATGATCTTCTTCCCCTCCTCAATGAACTTGCGGAGCTGGCCGGAGTGCTCAGCGTGCCCCACAGTCGCGCCGACCTGCATAAACTGTTTGATCGTGGTCTGGATCTGATCGTCGAGCAGGCGCCGGTCGGTCACAACTATGACTGAGTCGAAGACTTCCTTGTCCTCGCGCTTCAATCCGATGAGTTGGTGAGCAAGCCAAGCGATGGAGTTCGATTTGCCGCTTCCTGCAGAGTGCTGAATCAGGTAGCGCTTGCCAGCGCCGTGGGCGCGCACATCGGCCAGCGACTGCCGCACCGCGCCGAGCTGGTGGTAGCGCGGCCACACTTGCTTGCGTTTCTTCTTGCCGGTGCGCGGGTCTTTCTCCTCGAGGATCTGCGCGTAGCTTTCGAGAATATCGGTCAGCCTTGCCGGGGTGAGCACCTCTTTCCAGAGATAATCGGTCTTGAGTCCAAGGAGGTTGGGTGGGTTGCCCGCTCCGTCGTTGTATCCCTTGTTGAACGGGAGGAACCACGAGCCCTTACCCTTGAGCTCGGTGCACATCTGCACATCGCTGTCGTCCACCGCGAAATGGACCACGCAACGGCCGAACGCGAACAGTGGCTCGCGCGGGTCGCGGTCGCGGCGGTACTGCTCTACCGCATCCTCAACAGTCTGCTTGGTGAAGCTGTTCTTCAGCTCGAAGGTGGCAATGGGTAGGCCGTTGATGAACAAGCACAGGTCGAGCGCTCGGCGCGTCTCGTCGAGGCTGTAGGCAAGCTGACGCGTAATGGAGAAGCGGTTCTCGGCGTGCAGCGCCTCGGCCTTGACGTTCCCCGGCGACGGCGAGCCGTAGAACAGATCGAAGTGCAACGGCCCGTGTTCGACGCCTTTTCGCAGCACATCGATGACACCGCGCTTGCCAATCTCGGCCGAAAGGCGGACGAGGAATTTGAGACGGTTGATGTCCTTAGCGTCGTTCGTGTCGGGCATCGCCAGCTTCTCGATGGCCTCGGGCTGGGTGGCACGCAGGAAAGCAAAGAGCTGCGGCACATCGAGCGCATGGGAGCGGTCGTAGTCCTTCGGGTTGCCGGCGAAATAGCCAGTGCCGACAGCGTCCGGCTTGTCCCCCACTGAACCTGGAGTCGCGGCGAAACCTTCCACTCCAGTCATGTGCCGGATGATGAGCGTTTCGAGGCCTTTCTCGCTGATGTCGATGGTCATGCGACGGCCTTCTCGTCAGCGAGTTCGCCCTCGTCGCTCAAGTCTGTTTCGAAATCTTGGGAGCTATGTTCAACTTCATCGGGCAACCGCGCTGCCGCGTCACGGACATCAAGTTTGCCGATCACCACATCGGCGACGAGGCGGGTGCGATATTCGCGGAGGAACTCTATCTCGCGTTCGAGGCGAGTGGTAGCGGTGTTAATGGCCAGAAGATCGACGTCGAGGTGAGCCATAATGCGCCTTTGTTCTTCCACTGGCGGGACGGGCATTCGAATGTCATACAAATCATCCGTGTAGAGCCGCCAGAATCCTTCAACGATTCCTTTGGCTCGCTGACGAAGTTCCACGCGACAGGCGGGAGTGCGGTAGACCGCTTCGAAATATCGGTCTTCCAGATCCCGCGCTGGACGAAGGACGGTATAGTCGGGGCTCACGAGCCCGCCCTCACGCGCGAGCGCAAAAACGCCAAGATGTGCCTTCAGGCGGTTCAGCACCAGGTCACCCTTCTTGCACAGCTTCGCGCCAGCGTAAGACTCTGAAACGAGGTGCTTCTCTTCAATTTGGGAACTCGGAATCAAACCGTACTTCTGACTCATTGAAAGATGCCTCTCCCCGCCAGTCGCTGATCGATTATCAACCTCGCGATAGATATACTTCGAGCGGAATACTTCCCAATGCGCTGGAATAGCCCCAATCCATGGGATGCCGGAAGGTTTGAGTGGCGCCGAGGGATCTAGCCCGCGGGTAACGGTTCGGTGGGTGATGCCTTGCTTTTGCTCGTTGAGCAACGCGATCACCTTCCGCTTCGCCCGAATCGCCCGCTCCAGCCGCCCGTTTGCCCAGTCCAAGAACCGCACAATTCCCGCCTGCTCGTCCAAAGTGGGTAGCGGAAAAAGCAGACCCCTGAGTTCGTCAGGATAGATGTGCTTGACGGTTGTGCCTCTTCCCATGGTGGCCTTCTGGTTCGTGGCCGAGCGGCAGTCCATGGCGTACCCAAGAAATGGGGCATGAACAGGGATACTGGGGCGTAGGACGATTACGTCGCCGCCGCAAACTGCGGGAGTCCGCATGAGGTTGACCGCGGACTTACCTATATCTTCAATCGTTTCACCCGACGCCGCAAACAAGACATCACCGTACTGGACGGGCATGTAGCCCGAAGCTCGTTCAGCGCTGACGAACGTCTTAGTCACGCGCACGAAGTAGGTGAACGTTGTGTACAATTCGCCGTAACGCACGCACGGGACACCCGCAGTTACAGCATCCTCCTTTGTTCCGCCAACACCCTTGAGAAGGCGACCTATGTGTCTCGCCTGCCGGATTTCCCAATGCCGCGGAACTAGCCCAAGCCACGGAGATCCCGATTCCCTGTACTCTTCGTATGATTGGAGTCCCGCAATCATGACTGGTCTCCGTGCCCCACCTTCAGCAACGCGTCCAGCAGTCCCTCAGCCTCTTTCTCGATGGCTAGAATCTCAGCGCTTATTTCTTCAAGCGAGCGGAGCGGCGGGGGCTTGTAGAAGTACCTCGTGAAGCTGACTTCGTAGCCGATCTTAGTGGCCTCCTCCTTGATCCACGCATCGGCCGTGTAGGGAAGTACCTCGCGACGGATAAAGGCCTCGATGCCACCAGCTTCCAGCATCGGCACCTGCTCGGTGTCGCGCAGGTCGGAGTCGGGCTCGTATTCGACGATTGTGGGATTGCCGTGCATCGTCACCTCGAACAGTCCGCGCAGAGGGTCGGCCTTCGCCTTGCCGGGCTTGTACGTCTTGGCGACGACCTTTGCCGCAGTTTCAACGCGCCAGCTCACGGCCTTGAGAATTTGTTTCAGGTCGGCGGCAGAAAGTTTAATTTTCCTCTTCTCCAGCGCGGCGTCCACGCGGCCGCGGAAAACATTGTGATCTTCGCAAAGTTCATCGCCGACTTCTTCTCGCAGGTTGCTCGCAGTTTCGACCAGTCGCGCGTCGCGCTCCCAACTCTTAGGGTCGAGTAGCTTCTTTTTCCTTTTCTCCGAGAGTCCCGTCTTGGCGGTGGCGCCTTCTTCGTCTTCGGTCTCTACTTCGTCGGCGCTCCAGTCGGCGAGGCGGCTCTCTAGTTGTGCCGAGATCTTGGGAAACTTCATGAAAAGATCGTCACCGAATTCTTCGTAGAGCGTGGTGCGCACGCCTTCGTCGCCGGACGCGAATCGTAGCGTCTCGATGGCCTTGAGAGTGAGCCGGCTGTGCAAACGCAGCGGGCGCTCGACCGTGACTTTCCAGTAGCCAAAGGCCGAGTTGGGGAAAATCTTCGACTCGGGTGCTTCCTTAAAGTCGAGGAATGTGCGGCTAATGCGCTCAATGTCGTCGGGCGCGAGCTCGCAGTTCTTCTTGCCCAGGTTCTTGCGGAGCGGCTTGAACCACTGGCTGGCGTCGATAAGCTGCACCCGGCCCGTGCGGTGCGCGGGCTTCTTGTTGGATAGCACCCAGACATAGGTTGCGATGCCGGTGTTGTAAAAGAGGTTGAGCGGGAGTGCGACAATAGCCTCGAGCCAGTCGTTCTCGATCAACCAGCGGCGAATGTTGCTCTCACCCTGACCGGCGTCGCCGGTGAAGAGCGACGACCCATTGTGAACTTCGGCGATGCGACTGCCAATGGTCGACCTGGCGTTCATCTTCGAGGCCATGTTCGCGAGGAACAGCATCTGGCCGTCACTGGAGCGCGTAATGAGCGAGAGCTCCTCGCCCCCATGTATCACCTTGAAGCGTGGGTCACGCGTCCCGTCCTTGCCGCCCATCGCTTCGAGGTCCTTCTTCCAACTCTTTCCGTAGGGCGGGTTGGCGAGCATGAAGTCGAATTCTTGGGCGGGAAAGGCGTCGTGTGAGAGCGTGGACCATTCCGCGCCGCCGACAACGTGGTCGGCGCTCTCGCCTTCGCCCTTGAGTAGCATGTCGGCCTTGCAGACGGCGTAGGTCTCGGGGTTAATTTCCTGGCCGTAGAGCAGGCATTCGACTTGCTGACCGCGCTTTGCGCCGATCGCCGTAAGCGTCTCTTCGCCCACGGTTAGCATGCCGCCCGTCCCGCAAGCGCAGTCGTAGAGCAGGTAGGTTCCGGATTTGACTTCGGCCTCGATCGGCAGGAACACAAGGTTCGCCATCAGTCGAACGGCGTCGCGCGGCGTCCAGTGTTCACCAGCTTCCTCGTTGTTTTCCTCGTTGAACTTACGGACCAGCTCCTCAAAGACCGTACCCATCGAGTGGTTGTCGATGCCAGTTGGCGAGAGGTCGATCTCGGGGTCCAGGAACTTGTTGATCAACGTGCCGATGGCGTCGGCCTTGGAGAGAGTTGTGAGCTGGTTGCGAAACTTAAAGTTGTCGAGGATGTCCTGGACGTTGGGCGAGAAGCCGTTGAGGTAGTCCTCGAAATCAGCAAGCAACTGCTGTTGACTGCCGCGTGATTTCAAATCTCGCAGCTTAAACTTTGAGGTGTTGTAGAACGCTTGACCCGCGGCATCGCAGAGCGCCGCGCGTTGCTCGGTTATGCGCGCCTCATCGAGCACCTTTTTGGTGTCGAGCACTTTCTGCTTAGTGGGCTCGAGCACCGCGTCCATGCGCCGAATGACGCACATGGGCAGGATGACATCCGGGTACTTACCACGTTTAAAGAGGTCGCGGAGAACGTCGTCAGCGATTCCCCAGATGAAGGAGACGATCTTGTTATGCGTTGCCTGGTCCAATATCGCGCTCCTTCCTTCTCGATGATCACGCCGAGGCCACGGTAAACGCGAGACGGTCGCGTCGGAACCAATCGCATGCCCCCCGCGATATGCTATCAGAAGTACCTAGATAACTAATGAGTTTACGGGAGTAGAAATCAACGCCGGGGAGTCGAAAAACTAAACTAAAGTCCGTCAAAACAGTTCCGTCGCAGGAGATCTTCCGCCCTCGCCGTCACCCGTGACCGCCGCGGGCGATTGTAGGACCCATACGTACAGGCGAAAAAGAGGCGTTATTAATCAGCGGCGCCGTGGGCGCGTTGCGAAGGCGACGCGCGTTAGCTCGAGAGCAAGTCAGAGGGGATTGCAGTCAGATGCGGATGGCTTCCGCCTTGCAGAAAATAGCGATCTACGCGTTTCGAAGTGATTTCCTCCACCCCGGCTTGAGCATCCGAAGACACCAGTGCTTCAGCGTGTGCCAGAAACAACGAAGAAGACAGCCGCGTCGAATGGCCGCCCACCAGCTGCGTCGCAAGATTTGAACCACCTGTCCATATTGTTCGGCAGCTGGCTCGGTCTCGCCGGCGATAACTTCTAGGTCGCTATGGATGATGTCTTCCCAGTCGCCCAGTTTGGAGAGCCAACCTCTGCCGAGGAGTTGTTGGCGCGCGATGTGCGTGACACCTTGTTTGTTCGCATAAATCGCGAGCTTTTGGTATCCAATCTCGAATGACCGACCTTGGCAGCGCCGGTAACCCAGCATTGAAAGACCTTCGACGAAATGATCGACCGTAGCCTCATTGGCGCTCTGGACGAGACTACAATTGGAAAACCACCAGTGGTCTTCGTGGGGCCACATCTTACGGTCAATTCGGGATGCAGCCCACGCGATGCATTGATACGAATAGTCTGTTGGGCTGGTTATGCGCCACTTGCCTTTAGCAAGGTTTGGATGCCAACGGTGAAGATGCGCAACGACCTCGGCGGCGCTTCGGTAACGCTCGTGCACTTTACAGAAGACCTTTGCGTTTCCCCCACTTCAACCAGGCTGAAATCATCCGATCTAGCTTCCCGGCGTCGCTCGGTTGAATAGGATTGTCCTGTGCTATGTAGCTCAAGGCCCCAAACCAAGCTCTCCGGTTCGTTTCCAAATCCCGAAGTAGCAATCGCAATATCTCGTCTTTGTGGGCGGCGCCCATCCCGAGGATCGCCAGATAGCTCGGGTGGGCCATCCTCTGCGTTGGCGACGAAAGGTGTCCCGTTTCGTATTGCCATTTCTCCGCCTGTTCACGAAATCGTTCGGCGAGGGAGACTTGTTCGACAGCCTCTTCTTCCAAGACGTCGGGCATCTGCCACATCTCTTCGAGCAATGCTGTCACGACGTCCTGGTGCGAGCGATCGAATTGTTCTGTTAAAGTCGGATGCCAATGAGATCTAGGGTGTGGCTTGGGAATCCACTCCCGCGACTCGTACTGCACCTCGCAGTTGTTTCTGGCCATCGCTATTTCTGCTCCTTCGGAACTCCAAAGAGCCTGATTCCCTTTGTCGCCGACCTTAGAGTGTTGGCCTTGGCCTCCGCGCGATCGATTACTCTCCGCAGCTCCCGCAAATCCTGAGCATTGAGCGCGACGTAAAACTGGTGATGAGCTGGACTGCTCTGATGGTAGTCGAGCTTGAGCAGATGAACTACCACCATTCCTTTGAGGCCGTCTTCAATGTGACTGCCAAAAACGGGACGAAGATCGGTCAAAATTCTCGCCTGACAGAAGGTACGCTCATCCTCAGTCGCCAGGTCAACCGCCTTGGAGATGACAGCGAAAAACTCGGCGCCAAGGAGCGTCAACAACCTCGTCCGGAACAGTTCTCGCTCAGCATGCGGTAGCCGGAACTCGTCGGAATCGAGAGACTCCATCGCGTCGGACACTTTGTTGGCAAATTCGTCCAAACTAACGTCTCGCGCCGCCCTCGCCGAATAGAGTCCAGCGATCGCCTCTGCAATTTGCCGCAGGTCGCGCCTCAAGTGTGCACTCCCCGTTGACGAAAGTGCCGACTGCAGATCGCTCAGCCGATCGATGTCTCCGTCGTCGGGTCCGTGGCTGGCTGCCAGTTGCTCGATGGCAGCCCGAATCTCCTGAAGGCTTGGATCGTCCAACGTGCGCAGCTTGGACAGTCCCTCTCGATAGCGTTCCGGAATGTTCAGTCTTGGCAAGCCGTTCTCCCTATCCCGACAGGCCGATCTTACATTCTATCTGATGCGCCGAGACCGATCACGGCGATGTTGTATCACAGTCAGTAACCAATGGCCTAGCTAAGTTGTTTGGACGCAGGGGCATGGCCAAGGCAGCCGTTTTTCTTGCCCACAATATGGCGGTGAACACACTCCGCTGTGCCGCCGCAAAGGGCACTACATCCGCGCCAGACTACTGCTTCAACCATCTTTCGAATCTTACCGATGCCTTGGACCTGCAGCTGATTGTCAATCAGCGGTGGGGTTCCGAAGCGCGGAGCCCGCTTACAATCGTCTTTTCCCAGGCCTACTGAAACCAAGATCTCTTCTCTTGTCCGATCGTTCCACTCCGCGGTCCTGGGTGCGGTAGCTGACGTTCGCCGGATGAAAAAGAGCTCGACTAGCGCGCAGATTGTGCTCGTGTTCGGCTTCCTCAAAATCGATTCCAGCTTCGGCGAGCTCGGCTGCGCAGGCCTTTTTGCGAACGATAGCGGCGCGGAGTTCCGTAAGTAGAGAATCCACATCCATAGCTTTTCGGTCGATCGCGGCTTCGCCGGCAAACTGCTCGTCAATACTCTGTCCCTCGAACACGAGGCGCTCGGGTTGAAAGATTAGCAGCCGGCCGATTTGCGCGAATATAGTTGCCCGCTGTGAGATTTCGTCGCGAAGTTTGCCAATCTGCCTTTCGAGGGCAGCCTGCTCAAGGACTAGCATCCCGATTCGCTGCTGTTTTTCGCCTTCAGGCTTGGTCATCTTTCGATCTCCTTGTGCCGTCAGCGTTCCGTGACCTCGCGAGGTATGCGAGCGATTCCTTGCACGCTTTTTCCAGTTTGGCCTGGATCATGACGCGGGAGGTCTCGTTCACGAGTTCCGGAGCAAGCCGCGGCGGGATCGCCATGATTCTTGCCTTGGTGGTCAGCACGAGTTCCGTCATTTCCTTTTCGACATCCTGGATGGTCACGAGCTGGCCGCGCTGACTCGCCAGTTCCATCTCACGCAGATCTGCGTCGGCCCGGAGCAACCGCACGCGCTCCTCGCGTTCGCCTAGGTATCCACCGTCGCGGGTGGGGACAGATTTTTTTTCGAGGCCCTCTGGAGGTACCGAATGTAGAACAGCATGCACTTCACCGGATCGAACTGGCCGCGGCCCTCTTTGGGAAGTCCTTCTCGAACGAGCTGATGTACGCGTTGCTCGGTGAGGTTGAGGAATTACGCGACTTTCTCTGCGGAGACGGTCGACATGGGAGCCTACGTCCGTTCCTCTCGCGGATTTATCTTTCCAGTCGCCGCCGGCGACGCCCCGATCCTCTCGACTGCATCGCGCACGTGCGAGGGAGATAGGTGCGAGTATTTCTCGGTCTGCGTCACCTTCGAGTGGCCGAGCAGCCGAGCGATCGAAAGTAGGTCTGTGCCGGCCATCGCGAGCCGCGACGCGAAAGTGTGCCGCAAGTCATGGAAGTGGAAATTGTCGATCCTAGCCTTCTTCGTGCATTTCCAGAACCACCGCGGCCAATCCGTTTGCTCTTCGCTCTTGGTATCAGGAGAAACGAACGTGCCGCGTGTGCCTGCCTGATGCTCGAGCTGGACGAGGGCGCGCTTTGCGCTCTCGTTCAGGTGAACCGCCCGGACTCCAGACTTGCCACGCACGCGCGCCGTTCCGTTCCCGAGATCGACGTCGGCCCACTTCAACGTCAGCTGCTCGCCCTTCCGCATTCCCGTGTAGAGAGCGAGATCGAATTCGGCCTCGCGCGTCGGGCAATCGCGCCGAATCACGTCACGAAGACGCCTCTCCTCGTCCTCGAGCAGATAGCTGACTCGGCTCGGGCTTTCTCTGAAGCGTTTCACTGCGACCAGCGGATTCGCCTCGAGCAGGCCCACGCGAATCGCACACGTGAAGACTGAGGAAACCAGACTGCGGTAGCGATTCAGAGTCGAGCCAGTCAGTCCTGCGCTCACCGAGCGGCCTGGAACCGCGCCATTTCGGCCGAGGTCGAGGAACAGATTGGCGAGCAGCTGGGACGTGACTTCAGCCGCGGGAACCGCGCCGATGCGCTGAAGTACGGCGTCGAGGCGCCTACGATCAGTGTCGTAGGATCGAGGTCGAATCCTCAGGCGCTTGTGCTCGAGTGATTCGAGGGCAAGCTCACGAAACGTGAGCGATCTCGCCCGAGCTCTCGCGCGCGGGGAGGTGAAACGACCGTCGGTTACCTCGCGCCGGCGGTTGCGTAACGCCTCGATCGCCTCGGCACGGGTGCCGATCCGCTCGCGGTGCCGTTTGCCCGCGGCGTCGCGGTAGTCGATCCAGAAGATCCTCGAGCGGGGCGGCCGCTGGAAAATTCCGCTCGGAGAAGGGGCTGATGGCATGATTTTCTCCTCCTAGCGGCTCGAGAAGCCGCCGCGCCGACTCTTTACCGCGGACGACCTCTCCGTTGGAACAGGCTGGAAAGCCAATAAAAACGCATCCTAATAAATCGAAGTGCCATTCCGGTGCCATCCCCCGTGGACGGCGTTTCCCGGCGAATTCGCCGAATCACAACCCGTCCGTTCGACTAAGCCTCGAAACGCCGCCTGAGCCAATTCCGCGCGGCCGGCTTGGATTTCGGACCATCCAAAGGAGCTCGAACCGCTGTCTGGTCGCCGTCCACGATGATCAGCAGGCCGTCGCCCTTGCAAAAGCACGTCCGCCTCGAGTCCATGTGTTTGTCTTGATAGGTCACCGTGAGGCTGCCGTCATTGCTACAGCCTTCCAGAACCCCTAGGGCGTCAAACTCCTGGACGAAAACCTGCTGACCTATGAAATCCTTGCCACGAATACCCCGCGCTCGAGCAACCGTGTGACCGAAAACCTCGCGCATCGATTCGCCGATCTGTCGGAAGGTCGCCTCGGCAACTTCTCTCTCGACGTTCCCCATCGCCAAACATTTTGCGATGACGAAACCCGAGTCGTGTTCGAGCCGAAGCCCGACCGAGTCGGTGCGCTCGAGCAATCGACGAAGTTTTTCGCTAGTAATCCGAGGGAAGGCTGTCGGGGGAGTTCGATCCGATCGCTCCCCGCCGTCCACGATTATCAGCAAGTCGTCTCCGCTGCGGCCGATGTAGTTCATGTTGGAAATGCGTCCCTCATTGTTCGTCCGGCGACAGGACACGGTCACGATCCCATCTGAACTGCAATCTGCTAGCGTTCCCACGATCTGCAGGACCGGAAGGAAAACTTGCTGTCCCAGAAAGTCCTTGCCGCGGGCACCTCGAGCTCTTGAGACCGCGAAGCCAAAAAGTTCTCCCACGCACCCGCCCAGCTGCTCGATGATCACTTGCCTCATCTCGGCGGCGTTCTCTTGTTTTTGTTCTGGTCGCGCCGGACGTGTCACGACGAGGAACCCCGAATCGTAGTCGACCCGCAATCCTAGCTTCTCGGTTCGGTCGATCAGTGCCCGTGCTCCTCCAGCTTCAGCCATCATTAAATTCTCCTTTCGGGCCGAGCCGCTCTACATTCAGACGGTTCATGCCGATATCTCCAGTGCTTGCGCTCCATCATTTCGGTGCACCTCGGTTTCAGACTCGATGAACTCAGAGACGGTCTCGCTATAATCCGGCTCCATCACAGCCGGGGATGACGTGGAGCAGCGATATTTCGGTCGCCGTCACCTCCATCCACCTCTGCGCCGCCCGCCCGTCACGCGTTCTTGCCGGCTGGTCAGATGAATTCATGAATTCGACCCGAAAGCCTTTCTTCTTGAAAAATGCTCCCAATGCCCCCGCGTCCAGTTTTCCGTCATTGCTGCGGTCCAAACCGTCGCTTTGAAACTCGTGGCCGTCGTCATTCGTTTGATCGATTCGTCGTAACTCGGGCTTTCGTCGGTGCCAGGCAAGCGTCCGATCGCAGCTCGCGCAGTAGCTTCTCGGGAAGGAGATTCGACATGCTTTGTTCACATGTGCCTCCTCTCCTTTCCGATAAAGTCTTCTTCCGAAGGGGACGTAAACCCTGACGGTGCCCCCCGCGCACTCAAAATCGAAGGAGTTTGACCGCCCGACCTGCGACGCAGGGGGGGTAAGGGGGGGTTGGTTTTGATTTTGACTTGGCTGCGTAGTCTCTGTGGGAGTCTCTGCGTAATCTATGTTCCTTAAACGATCTGCCCTTTTGGCGGGTGTCTGGTTACCTCTGGTCGTATCTTCACTTGAGGTCTCGTACAGTGCCAACTGACCCTTCGTCATTTCCCGATCTGACGTTTGGTCGGATGGTCGAGGTAAGGTTTGGTTAGACGCTCCGCCCAGCAGAAGTCGGTCGATCGCATCAGCGACTATCTGGAAGTAGAGCCGGTGTTGGAGGCGGGAATATCTCTCCCGTATCAAGCCACGCCCTACGAGGCCGCGGCGGACGCGCACCTGCTGCCTGTAAGTCAGGCTCGTCTCCGACTCCCAGTCAACCGCCAACTTGTAGACGGATCCGTCTTCGGTCGTCGCGCGCGCGGTCCAGTAAACGAGCTGCTGCAGGAAGATCGCTTCCTCAATTCCGATTAGTTTCGCCAGGCCGGCGCGATACGCTATTGGGCGTCCCAGTCGCTCAAGGACCTCGGAAAGTCGAGCTGCGGCGGCCAGGCCGGCGGCTGATTTGTGTGGCAAACTCTTCATGTCGGACGCCTCGCACAATCACCAGACACGACTGGATTCGCCATCCCGCTGCTTCCCGGCTTTTCGGTTGGCGTCCTTCTTCGCGCTCTGTTTTCCTAGCTGCCGTTTTGGTTTATCCATTTTTCCGCTCGAGCCGGGACGGAAGCGTGGAATCGCTATGCAGCCCGGCGCACACGACGTCGGCGGCGAGGCCCGGCGTCGCCAGTCCTCGCGCAGCTCACGAGACGACTCTCGAGGTAAGCCTCGATATCGCGCAGTCGATAGCGCACACAGGATCCGAGCTTCAAATATGGCGGCCCTTCCTTTTTCCTCCAGCGCCAGGCCCGCAGAGCATGCACGGTTACCCCGACGAATCCCGCAGCCTCTTGCTCGGTCAGTATTCGTTCATCGCCCATCTGTGTGCCTCCTTTTTGATCTGTGCCTATGGGACGGAAACGGTTCTAGCACAGATTTTTCGGGGCGCTCCAAACGTAGGGGGCTGAAGTTGGAACTTTTTCGAGGTATTCCTCACAAAACGGCAACAAAAACGGGGGAGTTTATATGGTCCGGGAAGATCAGCGTGCGTTGACGACTCGCCGCAGCGCCTCGATACCGATGATTTTACCTTTGTATCTAAGCGTCCTCGAAAACTTCCTAGGGATGCTCAGAACGCCGAACACGAGATCCATCCGAAATCGCGCAATCGAATAGCCCGTATGCTCGTGTTTCTTCTGGGCATATTGCTGGCGGATCCAACAATCGCGCTCAACGCGGTTTTTGTGCCTTTTCAAGGCACTCTTCATTTGATGGTCGCGCGCGGCGAGACCGAGTTCAACTTTGACCGCTTTAAATGCCAGAGTAATCGCCAGCCCAGTTTCATCATCGAGCTCGTGCGCGGGCGTCTTCAAGTTCATTCCCGATCGCCGAGAGAGTTCAGCGATCAGGCGGACCTCCTCGGCGCTCGGCGGGAGTCCTACGGCGCGGACGGCATCTCTCACCATTTTTCTAAGCGGATGGTTTCTCGGATAAAGCCGGCGAACTTCTTCGAGGTATTCGTCGGTCAGTGGCGCATTTTCCCGCATTATCGCCCAGCTCCGAGTTGTTTAGGTTTTTTCTTCGAGGCGGCGATCATCGTGCGCGTGGCGCTTAGCACTGATTCCCGAACAGGATCTAGGTCGAGCTGGGCGTAGATGGCCGTCGCAGCGAGGGATTTGTGGCCAAGCGATTTCCCAATGATGCCGAGGGACGTTCCCCCCGCCGCCTGGTAGCTGCCGAGGGTTCTGCGAAGATCGTGCTGCCTTAGATCTTTGTCCGCGAGCCCCGCGCGCTTGAGCAATTTCTTCCAGCCGCGCTTGAAGTCCGTGATGTGCCCGGTGCGTCCGTACTCCGACGGGAAGACCCAATCCCCGCCAGTAGAGTGTGCCCGCCGATTGCTCAGAATTTTGACGGCCTCGGGCGTAAGCGGAACCAGATAGGGGCTTCGATTTTTCGGGTGTGGGATTTCCCATCGATTGACATCGAGACTGAGATCCTGCCAGCGCATCGATAGTAGATCTCCGCGGCGCGCGCCGGTCCACAATGCCAAGGTCACGTAATCGCGTAGATCGGCGTTGGGTTCCTTCCTAAGGGCGGCAAAAAGAGAAGGCATTTCGGCCGGCCTCAGGAATCGTGTGCGTCTGGATTCGTGGAATAGTTTGATGTGATGAGCGGGGTTGTCCCTCCTATGAAGGCTGACGTCGGGCGACGCGGCCCAATTGTAGAGGCGCCGCACAAGCTGCACGAGACGATTGGCGGCTGTCCTGTGTTTCCCTCCGACCTCCTCGTGCAACTGCACCACGTCGCTGCGGGTGATCTCGTCGAGCTGTGCGTTCTTCCACGATGCGAGGTGCTTGTCGACCGCCCACCGCACCTCCTGGACGGCGCGCTCAGGACGGGAAGCATGCCTCTGGACGTGCCGCTCGATATACTTGTCAACCAGCTCGCCGAACGTGGCAGCCTCAGGGCGTTTTTCGAAAGGCGATTCTCCCTGATAACCGGATAATTTCCACGCGGCAATCCGCGCGTTCAGGCTGCTGGCTTCGCTGCGAGCCTGCTCGATCGTTAGGTCTGGGAAGCGACCGAGGGTGGTTCGCTCGGCCACCCCTCGGACACGACGCCGATGGAAAAAACTGCGGACGCCAGAAGCGAACACCACGAAGCCCAGGCCCGCGGTGTTTGTATCGAAAACAATGAGGCGGTCGTTGTCGTGTGGAACCCGAAGTTCCTCGAGCGCGCGCTTGGTGAAATTTAACTTGCAGGCGGGTTTTCGTTTCGCCGTCGTCATATCCAGTGTCACGCCAGTGTCACAACCCGTGTACTAATGGGGCTGTTTTCACCCAAATCGGTGTGACACCAGCAGAGTCGAGACTACCATAAATGTAAGGCTGTGTAGCAGATTATCCAAACTGGTAGACAGGGGGCCTCGCGTAGAGCACCTGCTTTGCAAGCAGGGGGTCACCGGTTCGATCCAGGTCACGTCCACCAACTTTTTCTCTGATTGCAAAACACTTACTGAATTCATCGCTTCTCCAACCCTTCGTTTTTCGTGCACTGGAGTGAACCCCTAAAATGAGACAGTCTCATGATGCACACTTTGCGGAATTGACCCGACCCCATTCTTGAGACATTTTCTGAGTTGAATTCGGGAGTTCAGAACTCCAGGCGCAATTGGAACGCGATCATGCGCGGCGTGCTATCACCGCCCAAGCCAACGCCGAGTAGGCCGGTCGGCGGAGACGTGGTGTAAGTGAGCGCTCCAAACCCTGTCTGCGTAGTAGGCTTTCCCGGAATGCCGGCAAGCACCATGCTCGGAAGAGCAAAATTAGGATGATTGAAGACATTGAAGAACTGTGTGTCGAACCGCAGTTTCACACCCTCGGTCAACGAAAACGATTTTGTAAGGTAAAAGTCACTCCACGCAAAATTGGGGCCGCGTAGCGCGTTACGACCGAGATTCCCGAATTGACAGTTCGTGGGGCTGTCACCTCCCAAGCATGCCCCAGTGGTCGGATCAACGGTCGAAACAAAGGCATCGGGATTGAGCCATTGAAGTGTGCCCGGTTGTGTGACGCCTGGAATAGCATTGTGCTCGTAGAGCCGCACACCGGGAACGACGGTTGCGAATTGGGGTCCACTGCCGTTCACGATGCCATTTCCACTTGCTGAATAGGGCGTGCTTAGGACGGAGAACGGGATCCCGCTATGCCAAAACACGGTTCCCGACACCTGCCAACCGTTCAGTGCATAGCCGAGAAGCCGGTTTTGGATTTTGACCGGCAATTGATAGACATATTGAGCGTTGAGATTGTTGCGTATGTCGTAGTCGCAGGGACCGTAGTCGCGCGCCAGATCTCCCGGGAGCGGGGACAGGATTCCTCCTGCCGAGAACTGCAGGAATCCGCCGTTCGAGACCGTGTCCATGCAACGGCTCCAGGTGTAGTTGATTTGTCCCATGAGGCCGTGACCCATGCGTTTCATTGCGGTCATTTGCAGCCCGTTGTAGTGGCTGTTGGCACCGGTAGAAAATTGTGTCACTGCGCCGAATCTGGGATCGGTGGATTGCGCGTAAGGAAACGGTGCAAAGCACCCCTCGCACACCGTTTGATAGCCGTTCACTTGCGTCAGATAGGGCTGGTTTACAGCGCGGGTGCCCACGTATTGCGCGTGGATGCTTCCCGTGGCCCCGAATTGGTGTTCCAGGCCAAGACTCCACTCCATGAAGTATGGAGCGTGAAGTTCTCCATCCGGTACCGCCGTGATGGCGACGGGGGGAAGACAAGTTGCAGGATTCGCTTGCGCGGACGCGCAGGAAGGCTGGCCTTGCGCAAACCCTGAAGTGAAAATTTGATTGGCGGCCACGACTGCGTTAATCGCACTGTCAGGAACTCCCGGCGCGATTGCCGTGCCGCCGACAGTCCCAAGAAGTCCCCCCTGGAAAGACTTGACGTAGGGCGGATTGAAACCAACTGTATCGGCGATGCTGCCGGGCAAAATATCACTGAATACGCCGAAACCAGCGCGCAGCACTGACTTGGACTCAAACTGCCACGCGATCGCGGTCCTTGGCTGCAGGATCGCGACGGGCGTCGAGGAAAACACGTTGCCGAGGTCGGTTTGAATGGCCGCACTCAAGGGCTGATTCACATCATGCGAGATGGAATCAAAAGAGCCGCTCAGACGAGCGATATGCCGATGCGGATCGAGTGGATTGGAGTTTAGAGTGTCGCGTATCCCGAAAGTCCACGTCAGCTTCTTAGTCACCTTCCAGGTGTCTTGCGCATACAAGTCGAGGTTCAGGAAGTTGAAAGGTTGGTTTGCTGACGTGGGGAAAGTCTCTGTGGCCGTGGATGCGACTCCATAAATGAATTCAGGCAGGGTGGTGTACGTCACGGTGGGGACCGACCCCTCCCCGAAGTCATAGTCATTCAATCGGAGGATTCGCGCATTAGTTCCGAACCGTAGTTCATGCGTCCCAATGCTCCAGGCAAGGTTGTCATTGATAAAGAACCGGGAGGCGCGTCTTCCTTGGACCCAAGTGTTGTCCAATCCGCCGACCGTCGTGAAAGGCGCATTCGCGCCGCTGCCCTGCAAGACAATCGGGAATGCAGCAAGCGTTTTCTGAAGATCCGCGGGCCCGAACAGGCTCTCATACCACGAGAACGCCGGATTGAAATAATTCACGAGGTTCTGCGAAAAGACGTGCGTGTATCCAGCTGCAAACGAGTACAGCGGTTGGGGAGAAAAAGCGTTGAACAACGGGTTGATAGGATCGGTGTAGGCGGCTTGGAGCCCGGTATCCGCCTGAAAGCGAAACCACGCGGTGTTTTTCTCATTGATGTTGTAATCGACGCGAGCCGTCTGTACCTGTTCGTGGTCATCGCTCGAATGAGAGACGCTCTGGCGATTCGCGCAACCGTTCCCATCATTCGCAATTCCCGGCGGACCTCCACCAACATCGAACGGGCAGCCGAGTACCGCGAGAGGAGTTCCGCTCGTATTGCCGTACAGCGAGAACATCTTTTGATAGAACGGCAGGGACTGTGGAGACGGCTGATAAACCGACCCCGTGACGGAATCGGTTCCACCCAACGGGAGTTGCTGCAAAACGTAATTCTGGAATGCCGAAGTTGGAACGGTCGTGGCTGTGACAATTGGCAGCGCAATCCGAACCCACTCGCTATCGAAAAAGAAGAACAGCTTGTTGCGAACAATTGGGCCTCCCACGCTTCCGCCGAAGTGGTTGACGGTTGACCGCGGCTTATGATTCCCCGGTGTCGCATCTGTAAAATAGTCCGCTGCGTTCAATATCGAGCCATTCCAGATCTCGTAAAGATTTCCGTGAAACTGGTTCGAGCCCGACTTTGTAACGTAGTTGACTTGCGACGCTCCGTACCTTCCTTCGTCCACCGCGTAGGAAAGCGTGTTCACCGTCACTTCCGATATCGAGTTCAGTCCGAGGACGAGGTTTGTCGAGAGTCCGCTGTTCAGATTTGTCAGCGGGTCGTTCGTTTCCAGACCGTCAACGATATAGCCGTTTGAGAGAGCGGGCAGTCCATTGAACTCGACATTGCCGTACCCGTTCGTTCCGCCGACGAAGTCATTCCCGCTGCCTGCCGTGTTGATCAGCGCGCCAGGGGCAAACTGAAGAGGGTAGGTTAAATCGCCGCCCGGATTGGGAAGGTTCTCCAGCGCCGGCGCATTCAGGTTCGTGGATGTGTTCGGGTTTCCTGGATTGATGAGGGGAGCCGTACTGCTTACCTCAACCGTTTGATTTGACTGAGCCACTTTTAGCGTGAAATCGACCGTCTGCTTTTGTCCCAGGCCCGAAACGACATTGTCATTGTGCTGCGGCTCGAAGCCTACTGCTTCCACCCTGACCGAATAGGTGCCGGGCTTCAGCTGTGGAAAATTGAACCGGCCCTCCTCGTCGGTCCTGGCGCTGCGCTGTAGGGCGGTCTCGCGATTTGTGATGATGACTGTAGCGCGCGGAATGGCAGCGCTGGTTGCATCAGTCACTTGGCCAACTATCGCACTGGTGGTCTCGCCTTGTGCGAGTGCACCTATAGGGCTAAGAGATAAAAGTAAACCCGCAAAAACGGACCCTGTAAGAATAGTGCGTACTGTCATTTGCGGCTCTAGGGCTCACATGTTAAACGAGATTAACTAAAAAAGTAAAGCTAAGTAAACATATTCACTGAAAGGAAACGGAGGGCAGCGTAAAGTATTTGTAATTTTTGTGGGTCTGTCATTCGGCCTGCAATATGGGGCGTTGTTTCATGTCGATGGGATCAGCGTTCACATGAACGTGGAGGGGGCTCGGAGTCCAGCCGCAAAAGCAGGGCGCCGGTGGAGTGAACCTTTGGAGCGAGACAGTTTGATGTTGCACACTTTGCGGGAAAGGAGCCGCAAAGTGGAACGAAAGAAAGGGCAGCGATACAGTAACGAGTTTCGACGCCAGGCTTTTGAGCGAATGAAGTCCTGCGACAACCTCTTGGGGCTTTCTCGAGAGCTTGGGATACCTCGGAGGTTGCTTTACAACTCGCGCGATCGATTCGAAGAAACAGACCCGCCACACACGCAATCCCGCGAGCTGATCTTGCGTAAGCAAATCACCAAACTGAAGCGGCTGTTGGCGAATAAAACCCTGGAAGTGGATTTTTTCAGACGTGCCTTGCAGAGAGTAGGGGCTCGGCGTCGGCAGAGGCAAACTTCTGGCGACAAGGCATCTACGACGAAATAAGAACAAGGATGCCGTTGCAAGGCGGGTTGAGTGTCGAGCGAATGTGCCTATTGGCCCAGGTAAGTCGGGCCAGTTTTTACCGTTATTTGCAGCGAGGATGGCAGTCCGAAGAGGAAATCGACTTGCGATCCGCTGCCCAGTCAATCGTCCTGCACCATCGCTGGCGTTATGGCTACCGGCGAATCACCGCCGAGCTGCGATCGCGAGGAATGATGGTGAACCACAAGCGCATAGCTCGAATTATGCGGGAAGACAGTCTGCTTGCTGTTCGCCATGAATGGCAGGAACCTGTACGCCATCCTGTTCGTGCCGTGCGAATTTATCTCAACCTCGCGAACCGAATGACGCTGTTAGGGCCAAATCAGCTCTGGATCGCCGATATAACTTACATCCGGCTCGCTTGCGAATACGTATATCTTGCGGTGGTGGTGGACGCCTTTTCTCGGAGAGTCATCGGCTGGAAGCTCGGCCAAAGCCTCAATCTAAGTACGCCCGAAGATGATAAGCGCAACCAAAGCGACGATTTAGAGATCCCGGTCACGTCCACCAACCTCCCAGACCCGCCCGAGAGGCCCGTTTCATCCCGCCGTTGCAATATACATCGTATCTAGATAATATCTAGATATGCTCCGCTTCGAGTGGGATGAGAAGAAAAATAGGAGCAATCGGAGAAAGCATGGGGTGTGGTTTGAAGAAGCTCAGAGCGCCTTCCGCGATCCGAATTCGCGTCTCTTCGATGATCCAGAACACTCAGACGATGAGGATCGGTTTATCCTTATCGGAATGAGTTCTACGGGAAGACCTCTGGTCGTCGTTCACTGCTACAAGAAATCCGACTCAGTGATTCGGATTATTTCCGCGCGGAAGGCAACCAAGAAGGAGTTTATATTTTATGAAGAAGGAATATGATTTTTCCAAAATGAAAGAACTCAAGAATCCTTACACCGCCAAGAAACAAGCCGTAGGAATCAACTTAAGCCCGGAAGTCGTGGACTACTTCAAGGGGCTGGCGGATGAGACAGGACTTCCTTACCAAAAGTTAATTGACCTTTACCTCGTCGATTGCGCGAAAAAACGCAAGAAACTGAGAATGAAATGGGTGGCTTAGACCCTATGCCGCAACTCGGACCTTAGCAGATTCCGAGGCTCGATTCTCTCCGAGGAAGTAGTCTACCTCCGCGAGCACGAGCGCCGGGACGATCACAGCGCTGGCCCTAGCCATAGCTAATAAAGTGGGCTCGCTCGGCACAACGTTCTGTCGCCTGAGCCTATGGTGCGGGAATCGGTGGTTAACATGACTACAAAGGGGGACGAGCGTAGTGATGACGGAGAGCAAGATACAAGAAGTCGGTCCAGTTGCTACCAACTTGGAGCAACTTCGGAGCAATCTAAGTAGTGGTGAACCTCATAAGCGCAACCAAAGCGACGACTTAGATTAGAATTACCCTAGCTTTGCAAGCAGGGGGTCACCGGTTCGATCCCGGTCACGTCCACCAAACCTTTACTTCTCTCCTTTCTGCAACTTAGATTTCGATCGCGACCTCCGATTTTGAATGAATTTGCTCGGAGCAGTTTGGAGCAACAACGCTCTTTCCACGCTTAGAGTGTCGCCGAATCCCGCTTAGCCGTCGAGGAATTGCTTGAGTCCATTCCGACTCGGCGAACCGGTGCTGAAGCCGTTGTTTAGCGGAAGTCATTGGGTTTCAAGAACGTCGGCTTGCGAGAATTGCTGTTGTGATTTTCTGTATCCCTGCGGACCGATGTGTGTCAGCGGGACGCGCCTCCTCGAGATGCGACTACCACCTGCTACTGGAGCAGGGGGTACGCCCTGTAGCCGTCCGCCGAAAAGTGTCCCGGAACCGTTGTCTTGACGGAGAGCACCTGCCTGGTGAGCAGGTGCTCTGGATTTGGTGCCGTTACAGCGGTCTGTGGAGGCCGCGCATTGTTTGTTGGAAAGCGTGCGCCTACAGTCTCGCAAATACGTGAGACGGACGCACGAAAAGCCGACTTTTCGGCCGAGTGGCCCGAGACGTATCCTCCGGAGCCCAGCAACGAAGCTAAACCACGCTTCCTCCCCGTCGGTCTAGAGCTTGCGACTTCAAGGCAAAACGTTCATCATTTGGATTGGGCTCGCCACTAAATCAGCGCTGCTTCACATAACCATGAGCGCAGAAGCGGAACTACAACGCAAAAACGAGCGGCTTGAGTTGCTCGTGAATCTGACGACAAGCATCACGTCGAGCCTCGACCTGCGCGAAGTCTTGCGCGCGATTGCGGCGAATATCCGTGAAGTCATACATGCTGATGCCGTAGTGGTTTGGCTGTCCGACGCATCGTCGGGAAAATTCAGGGTATTTGCCTTGGATTTTCCGCACGGGAAGGGGGTCATCAAGGAAGAGTCGGTGGTTACGCCAAGCGCTGACGCCAAGAAGGCGATGGATACCTTGAAACCGGTGGTCGTTGACACGCGGAAACGTGACGAGTTCGTGTCTGTGACAACCGAGCTCGCGACCGCTGAAGGTATGAAGGCGCTCTGCGGCATTCCACTTGTAAATCACGGCCGAGTTCTCGGAATCCTATCGACCGGACGCACGAGAGAAACCCCATTTACGCCGGAAGATGTTGAGTTCCTGAGCCGGGCGTCCGGGCAGATAGCCATCGCCCTTGAAAACGCCCTGGCGTTCCAAGAAGTGTCTAGCCTGGCAGCTCGGTTGCAGTTGCTGCTCAACGTGACACACCAAATCACGTCGAACCTAGAACTTCGAGAGTTGCTGCGCGCTATCTCAGCTAGCATCCGCGGGGTGATGCGCTGCGACATGGTCGCCATCACCGTGCCAGACAGCACATCCCAATGCCAGAGACTTCTGGCGCTGGATTTCCCGAATGGCAAAGGACTCATCAAAGAGGGTTTGCTCCTGACGCCCGTCGGGCCAGGTAAGGGAGCTCTGGAAAGCTTGAAACCGACGCGCGTGAACGCGCTCGATCCCGAGGCTTTCGCTCCGGAGGTACGAGAGTTAGCGATCGCTGAGGGTTTGCAGCGATACTGTCTCATACCACTCGCGAACCGGGGTCGAGCATTGGGGGCACTGGTGATCGGACGAGTGGGGGATGACTCTTCCTCGCCGGAGGACTTAGAGTTCCTCGCTCAAGTTTCAGGGCAGATCGCGATTGCAGTCGAGAACGCTTTGGCATACCGCGAAATCTCCGACCTCAAGGACAAGCTCGCCCAGGAGAAGCTCTACCTCCAGGAAGAAATTCGCAGCGAAATGAGCTTTGACAACATCGTTGGAAACAGCCAGGCGTTAAAGCACGTTCTGGAACTCGTGGAAACCGTCGCTCCTAACGATTCCACAGTCCTACTCCTTGGCGAAACAGGGACCGGAAAGGAGCTGATCGCTCGCGCTATTCACGATCGTAGCCGACGCACCGAACGGACCTTTGTGAAGCTTAATTGTGCTGCCATCCCTACGGGCCTGCTGGAAAGCGAACTCTTTGGGCACGAAAAGGGAGCATTTACCGGCGCCATTACACAAAAAATCGGGCGCTTGGAACTAGCCGACCAGGGCACGCTCTTCCTGGACGAAGTGGGAGACATTCCGGCCGAAATTCAGCCGAAACTGCTGCGCGCCTTGCAGGAGCGCGAATTTGAACGCCTGGGAAGCACCCGTACGCACAAAGTGAATGTCCGTCTGATCGCCGCAACGAATCGCAATCTGGAAAAGATGGTTGCGGACCGCGAGTTTCGGAGTGACCTGTTCTACCGATTGAATGTTTTTCCGATCCGGATACCTCCTCTGCGAGAGCGCAAGGAAGATATTCCTCTGCTGGTCAGTTTTTTCGTGCAGAAGTTTGCAAAACAAATGCAGAAAGAAATTGAATCCGTACCTTCTGTGGTGATGAAGGGACTCACAGCTTGGAAATGGCCTGGAAACATCCGCGAATTGGAGAATTTCATCGAACGCGCCGTGATCCTTACACGTGCAAAGGCACTTGAGGTACCGCTCACGGAACTGCAAAAACCAGAAACAGAAGCGGCCACGGAAACGATTGTCTCCAAGACGAATCGAACGGCTCGCAAAGGAAACAGCTCACGACCTAACAATGCTGGCGCCGAAGAGTATCAAAGGAAGCAGCGCGAGGAAATCGTACAGGCGCTTACCGCGTGCAAGGGCCGCATCGGTGGCGCCGATGGCGCTGCAAGCCGCCTTGGTATCAACCGAACCACCCTCATGTATCGAATAAGAAAGCTCGGTATCTACGCCAAACTCTATTCCTGACTAGTGGATGTGCGTTGCGTCAGCCGTACAGCGCCCACCTTGCCGTATGGTCGGCTTTTCAAAATCGGCTCTCCTCCGTTCCCACATGACTCCGACAAGAACAAGGCCCCACGTTCTCGGCCCTTCCTGCGCCGCGATAGCTTACCGGCAGACTTCCTGACCTGAGCGGCTACTTCGCATCGGTGGTTAGTTTGGCTTTTTTGACTTTTTTGACTCGCTTAACTTCTGACACTTCCCAATCAATATTCGACCCGAAAAATCAGTGACTTACGACTCCGCAGATTTGGCGCGGTGTTTGCCTATGGCCCACGCGTGGGCAAGAGGCTATGTTGAATGACTCAGGCCCACACGAGAGGTGGACCACCATGCTGGATCGAGTTCTGAACAGCGTTGGCAAGCGGGATCCCGCCGATGTCCCTTCGCGTGGTTCCGCTGGATACACATCAACACAATCGTGCTTGCCATCGCAGACACGTTTTTTACTGGTACGCCCCGGGGAAAAGAGCATGTTGAGAATCGCATTCAGTGAGACACCTGCGGAAGAGAGATGGATTTTGCATGGCCAGCTGACTCATCCGTGGGTGCAAGAGTTCAGGGCATCGTTGAAGAAAAATCACCGCGTGGACTTGCAACGCCCTCGCATCGTGGATCTTAACGACGTCACGTTCGTCGACAAGAGCGGTGAGCGGCTCCTGCGCTTGCTGGCCAAAAATGGCACACAGTTCAGCGCGAGCGGGGTCTACATCAAGCACATCCTTGAGCAGCTGACGGCGGGACGAAAGCATGGCCGAACGCATCCCGGCAAAATTGACCGCTGAGTATCCGACCTCGAGAGGGCGATGAAAATCGCATGAAGAGATTGACCAAGCAAGTTAGCAAAGCTGGAGGACGAACATGAGTGAAGAGTTGAAACCGGTTTTGATCGCGGGCGCGGGGCCGACGGGCATGATGGCAGCCATTGAGCTGTCTAGATTCAATATCCCCGTTCGTCTGATCGAGAAAAAGGCAGAACCCGAGACCACCTCAAGGGCAATCGGAGTACAAGCAAGAACACTTGAAATCCTCGAACCCCGGGGCCTGGCATCGCCGCTCGTGAAACTTGGAAACCATGGGCGCGCGTTCAGTCTTTACGGGGAGGGAAAGCGCGTCTGGCGCCTCGAGTTCGAACGGATCAGCAGCAAATACAATTATTTGCTGTTTGTGTCTCAGGCCGAGACCGAGAACGTATTACGAGAGGCGCTCGACAAGGCTGGCGTCACGATCGAGCGAAATATCACATTCCTTGCCTTCGGTCACGCCGATCGGGACACAAAGCTGACTGCCGTTCTCCAGCACAGGGATGGCTCGCTTGAACCGTTCGAATGTTCGTACTTAATCGACTCGGAGGGTGCACACAGTACTGCTCGTGGTACGGTTGGACTTAGCTTTGTAGGCAAGTCGCACGTTGAGAATTACGCCTTAGGGGACCTTCATATCGACAGTGACCTTGTCGAAACGGATTTCCACATTTTCTCGTCCGAACACGGGTTCATAAGCCTCTTTCCTATGGGTGGTCGCCGTTTTCGACTGATGGCGGACAACCCAATCAGCCAGCAGTCCAAGGACACGGGGCCATCGCTTGAGGAGTTGCAGCAGGTCTACGATCAACGCTCACACATTCCTGCAAAATTCCGCGATATGAGCTGGAGTTCATGGTTTCGCATCAACAGCCGCATGGTGAATCGCCTTCAGGTTGGGAGAGTGTTTCTGGGTGGAGACTCGGCCCATATTCATAGTCCCGCTGGCGCGCAGGGGATGAACACCGGAATGCAAGACATGATAAATCTCTGCTGGAAGCTGGCCATTGTGATGAAAGGGCAGGCCAAGCCAGAACTGTTGGAGACTTACAGTGGAGAGCGCATACCCATAATCCAAATGGTTTTGAAAAAAACCGAAGCTACGAACGACGCAATCGCTTCCAAGAGCAGGTTGTTCCGTTCCGTATTCAACCATATAGCCCCATGGCTTGTGGGAATGGAAAACGTTCAGGACAACGCCGCCGAGCATATGAGCCAGCTTGCGTTGAACTATCGTGAAAGTCCGTTGTCCGTTCCAGGTGGAAGTTCCGGTGAACTGCAAGCCGGGGATCGCTTACCCGACTTCCCGGTTACCCTGCTACATTCGGAAGGCTCAAGCGAGACACAGCCGCGGCCGGCCACAATTTTCGGCCTGCTGAGCCCCTCGTTCTTTACGCTTCTGTATTGCAATATTCCAGACCCCGCTAAGACGCATTCAGAGGTACACGGCGCGATAGCGCCCTGGCTTCATATGATGCGGGGACAACTGATTGCCGCCATCCCCGGCGATGACAGATTCAAAAGATACTTCGGTTCCTCCCCTTTAATCATCTTGGTGCGGCCCGATGGATACGTGGCCTTCATCGGATCGGACAACTCAAGCGCAAAACTAGCGAAGTTCTGCGAGAAATGGCTGCTCGCGCAGAATTCCTCGGCAAAGGTGGAGACCGCACATGCGTAACGAAGCGTCGGCATGGGACCAGCTATCAACCGATTCCGCTCAGGTGCTTTTGTGCGACTTGCAACCTGAAATTGTTACCCGCAGCAAAACCATCGATCGAGACACGCTGAGCAAATCCGCCGGAGTATTGCTGGAGATCGCTAAATTGTTCTCTCTTCCCACAACCTTGAGCGTGGTGCCAGAAGGCGATAAAGCGCCTGAGCTGATTTCTGAGCTACGCAGCAGCGGTTTTGCTCAAGAGAAGCTGCGCGCTTCGGCAAGCCCGTTTTTCGATGCGGCGACAAGGAATTTGCTCGCGCAGTCCACACGCAAGGTTCTGATCGTTGGTGGATTCGCAACGGAAGCAGTGGTGTTGCATGCGGTGCTCGACGCCCGCGCGCGAGGCTACGAAGTGTTGGTCCCAGTGGACGTCTGTGGCGGAATGTCCGAGCGAACCGAACAGGCTGCTCTAAGGCAGATTTTAGCCGCGGGAGCCATCACCACCTCAGTTGTGTCAATTGCAACCAAGCTCGCCCCAGATTTTACGACGGATCTAGGCACGGAGCTTTTCAACATCGTACAGAGACTTCGATTGCCTTGAAGGTTCAGGCAGTGACTCCAATCGAGGGGAAAGAACTTCTATGACAACGCACGGCTCAGTTGCACGGTCGGACACTGTCGCTCACAAGAGCGGATTCGTGACCGCCAACGGCATTCGACTGCACTACCTTGACTGGGGTGGTTCGGATCCGGTGCTGATCCTCATCCACGGTGGTCTCGACAACGCGCACATTTTCGACGATCTTGCGCCAGCCTTCAGCGACCACTTCCGAGTCATCGCCTACGATCTGCGTGGGCACGGCCGCTCCGATGTGAAGGGGCCGTTTGACACCACTACTCGCACCGAAGACCTCCGCTGCTTGATGGATAGCCTGGGTATTGTTAAGGCTCATCTTGCTGGCTGGTCTCTGGGTGGAAACGACATCACCGCGATGGCGAGCACCCATCCCGAGCGAGTGGACAACATCGTGTACCTTGAAGGTGCGTACGATTGGGGTGACCCTGCCTTAGTGCACGCATTCAAATCCCTCCCCATAGACTTCTTGCCGCCGGCCAGCGCCATGAACTCGCTGGATGCATACCGGGAGTATCAAAAGGCAATATGGCTTCCTGCGGTGAGCGACACGAGTCGATTCGAAGCGTATGTTCGCGACTTGGTCGTTATCCAATCGGACGGGACCGTGCGGCCGCGCATGAGCGAGAGTGTCACGCAGGCGGTGTTACGCACTACTCTCACCGACCAGCGGGACTATACGCAGGTCCATACGCCAGCCCTCGCGATCTATGCCGACACATTCTTTGATGTACGGAACGGGGACCCGGCCCAACGCGCCAAGAACCTCGACTGGGAGCAGAAATACATGGCGCCATTCCGGGCTGCTGCCATCGAGCGGGTCCGGCGGGAGCTACCCAACGTTGAAATTGTGAAAGTCCCAGGTGCCCATAAGGGCTTTGTCTTTACGTCGCGGGAAGAGGTGGTGAGCGCGATGCAAAGCTTCCTCGGCGAGACGGAGAAAGGCTGATGAGGGTCCGGGTCGCTTCGCATAAGTTGCACGCTTGAGAGATGACAGGAAGTTCGAGAACTAAGGAGTTTGCTGCAATCAGCGGCGTCTCATTCGAGGGAGGAACAAATGGCTACGGAAGCAGAATCCATCCGAGAAGTGCCGGTTCCCAGACAGAGCGGCGCTAACGCTCCGACACCTTACCAAGGGTTTGACAGCCAATACATCGATGGTTCATGGCGACCGGGAAAGCACGGCGGTGTGCAAGTCGACACTGATCCTTATTCCGGCGCCACGCTGGCCGAAACGGTCATGGCGAACCAAGACGATCTTGACGAAGCCTATCACGCCGCAGCAAAGGCGCAGGTTTCCTGGGCGGCTCGTCCACCGGCCGAACGCGCAGCAGTAATGCTGCGTTCCGCATCGATCATGGAGGCGCGCCACGGCGAGATCGTCGACTGGCTAATCCGCGAATCAGGGAGCACACGCGTCAAATCCGAACTTGAATGGCAATTCGTGCATGCCGTGACGCTGGAAGCCGCATCCTTCCCGCATCGTATGGAAGGGCGGATCCTTCCGCTCGATGAGGCCGGGAAGGAAAGCAGGGCGTATCGCCAGCCGCTCGGAGTGATCGGCATAATCAGTCCATGGAACTTCCCCATGTATCTGTCGCACCGTTCACAATAGGTCCGGCGTTGGCGCTGGGGAATGCGGTCGTCGTCAAGCCAGCGGAAGATACACCCGTCACGGGCGCGCTGCTGATTGCGAAGATCTATGAAGAGGCCGGACTACCGCTAGGTCTTCTCAACGTCGTCATCGGGCCTATCTCGGAGATTGGTGATCTATTCACCACGCACCCGATTCCCCGGCTGATCTCGTTCACGGGTTCAACGCGAGTGGGCCGACATATCGGCGCACTTGCAATGCAGGCGCCACAGCTCAAGCGAGTGGCACTGGAGCTTGGCGGCAACGCGCCGCTCGTCGTCCTCGACGATGCCGAGCTGGAACATGCGGTACGGTCTGCTGTCGTCGGCCGTTTCTTGCATCAGGGCCAAATCTGCATGAGCACGAACCGGATCATCGTAGATGAGAGCATCTACGACGATTTCGTCGAGCGCTTCGTTGCTCACGTCAAGACGCTCAAATACGGCGATCCAAGCGATCCATCGGTGTCCATCGGACCAGTGATTAACGAGAAACAGTTGCGCGTTCATCTTGCCCGCATCGACGGCGCACGGAAGGAGGGCGCGCGCGAACTGCTGGGCGGCTCCCGCGATCGCCAGGTGCTGCCGCCACACGTCTTTGCCGGCGTGACGAACGATATGGCGATCGCACAGGACGAAATCTTCGGTCCGATCGCACCAATCATCAAGGTGAAGGACGAAGACGAGGCGCTGCACGTCGCCAATCAGACCGAGTACGGCCTCTCGTCCGCAGTGTTCACGCGCGACCGCGAGCGCGGTGTGAGGTTCGCGCTGCAAGTTGAGGCCGGAATGACCCATGTAAATGACCATAGCGTTGACGACACGCCGACGGGCCCCTTCGGCGGAGAGAAGAACAGCGGGCTCGGACGGTTCGGTGGGGAGTGGATCTTGCGGGAATTTACGCGCGACCACTGGGTGACCGTCCGACATTCCCATGGTCCCTATCCGTTTTAGATTAACAGGAGCGAACTCATGAGCAGCGTTCATGACTTGACCTATGACCTGTTGCGGCGGCATGGAGTCACTACGGTCTTCGGCAATCCTGGATCAAACGAGCTGCCGTTCTTGAAGGATTTTCCGTCAGACTTCCGCTATTTCCTCGGTCTGCATGAGGGCGTTGCAATGGGCATGGCCGATGGATACGGCCAGGCGACGGGCAAGCCGGCCCTCATCAACCTCCACTCCGCTGCCGGCACCGGCAACGGGATGGGCGCGCTCGCCAACGCCTGGAACGCCCATTCACCGCTTATCGTGACGGCCGGGCAACAAACGCGCGCCATGGTGGGTCTCGAGGCGCTGTTGACCAATCTGGATTCGACACAACTGCCACGCCCTCTGGTGAAGTGGAGTTATGAGCCGTCCGTCGCTCAGGATGTGCCGCTGGCGATGAGCCGGGCGTTGCACATGGCTGCGTTGCCGCCGTCTGGTCCGGTCTATCTCTCGGTGCCTTATGACGACTGGGCGGTTGAAGCGGACCCGCAATCGTCAGCTCTCATCAACCGCCAGGTTCATGCGGTCGGCTCGTTCGATGGTCCATCGCTGTTGCACGTCGTCGACCGTCTGAACGCTGCCAAGAATCCCGCGCTGGTCCTCGGACCGGAGGTCGACGCATGTCGCGCCAATCCATTTGCGGTTTGCTTGGCCGAGAAACTCCGCACGCCAGTTTGGACAGCGCCGTCGGCACCTCGCTGTCCGTTCCCAACCAGGCATCCCTACTTCCGGGGTCTGCTACCGGCCTCGATCAAGGGGATTTCAGCTGCGCTGAGTGGGCACGACATGATTCTCGTCGTCGGTGCGCCCGTCTTCCGCTATCACCAATACGAGCCGGGGAAGTATCTCCCCAAGGGGGCCGAACTTATTTCCGTGACCTCCGATCCACAAGAGGCGGCCCGCGCGCCGGTGGGTGATGCGATCGTCGGGAACATCTATGCGACGCTTCAAGCTTTGGCCGACAGTGTGCGCCGGTCGGACCGCCCGTCGCCCACCCCGCAGGCAAGGCTCACGCCCGCGGAAATCGGCAGGGGGCCGTTGTTGCCCGAAGCAGTCTTCGACGTCATCGCTGCGACGGCGCCCAGTGACACCATCTACCTGAACGAGTCGACCTCGACGACCGACTTCCTGTGGCGCCGATTGCCCATGCAGGAACAGGGCAGTTACTACTTCGGAGCGGCTGGCGGTCTTGGCTTTGCCATGTCCGCGGCACTCGGCGTTCAGCTCGCCGAGCCGTCGCGGCGCGTCATCGCCGTCGTCGGCGATGGCTCCGCCAATTACAGCATCACCGCGCTCTGGACCGCCGCCCGCTACAAGATACCGGTAGTTTTCTTGATCTTGAAGAACGGCACCTACGGTGCGCTGCGCTGGTTTGCGGAGGTGCTGAAAGTCAAAGGTGTGCCCGCGCTTGACGTACCCGGTATCGACTTCCTCTCCGTCGCCAAGGGCTATGGTGTGGAGGGCGTGCGCGCCACCACGGCCGAAGAACTCAAGCAGGGACTGACAACTGCGCTTGGCTCGCAATCCCCAACCTTGATCGAGGTTGCTACCCTCGCTGAGGGCTTCTGAAGGGAGTTCGCCATGTCCATGAAACCTGTCAACGTCGAAGACTACCGCATCCTCGCCCAAAGACGCCTGCCCAAGATGATCTTCGATTATCTCGAAGGCGGTGCCGAAGACGAAATCGGAATGAAGCATAATCGCGAGGTCTTCGAACGCTATCGATTGATGCCGCGCCGTTTCGTCGACGTCAGCAAGCGCGACATCGGCATCGACCTATTCGGGCGACATCAAGCTGCCCCATTTATGATCGGGCCCACCGGCCTTAACGCTGCGCTATGCCCAAAGGGTGACATCTTGCTCGCCCGCGCTGCCGAAAAGGCCGGAATCCCCTTCGTGCTGTCGACTGCCTCGAATGCCTCGATCGAGGAAGTGGCAGCTGCGTCCAAGGGCGACCTCTGGTTCCAACTCTATATCGTTCAGCACAAGCTCGCGGAGCAGATGGTCCGGCGCGCGGACGCGGCCGGCTATTCCACGCTCGTGCTCACGACCGATGTCGGCGTGAACGGCAACCGCGAACGCGATCTGCGAAATAACTTCGGTCTGCCGTTGCGCTATACCCCCAGGCTCATCTATGACGGCGTCACGCATCCTCGGTGGTCGCTGGGCTTCATGCTCAATGGCATGCCTCAGTTTGGAAACTTCGTAACCGCCGATTCCTCAAATGTCGAGGTGCAGGCCACCCTGATGCACCGACAGATGGACGCCAGCTTCACGTGGGACGACTTCAACTGGCTGCGCAAACTCTGGCGTCGCACGCTGTTGGTGAAGGGCATCATGCGTCCCGACGACGCTGAACGTTGCATCGACGCCGGCGCCGATGGGGTGATCCTTTCCAACCATGGAGGTCGCCAACTCGACGCGGCTGTCTCGCCGCTCGATGTGCTCGCGGAGAGCCGGACGCGGATCTCGGCGCCGATTCTGATCGACAGCGGCTATCGTCGCGGCACCGACATTGTGAAAGCGTTGGCGCTCAGCGCGAACGCCGTGCTGCTCGGGCGCGCGCCGCTCTATGGCTTGGCGGCGGCTGGTGAAGCCGGCGTCGACGACGTCCTTCGCTTGCTCAAAGATGAAGTCGACCGGACGCTGGCGCAGATTGGATGCGCGTCGACCAGCCGGCTTTCGCCTGATTATGTTATGGCTGACGGACTGATCCCTACGACCGCGTCACCTTCGGTTCGCACATTCGCAAAAGCATCTGGATGATTTAATTTTACATGGCGGGATCTCGCCGGGAGGCAGCGCACCATCTGTCATGGGTACTAAGGAGGAAAATACACCATGAGCATTCCCGATCTCGTGATCCGGGAGATTCGAGCCCGGCCCGTTGTGGCACCGCTGCCGCGTCCGATCAGGACAGCCTCAGGCAACGTGCCCGACGCCCCTCTCCTGCTGATCGATGTGTTGACGGACGCGGGTGTGACGGGGCGGGCCTATGCGTTCGCGTATACATCGCTCACGCTGCGTTCGCTCGCGGAGTTCGTGCGCGACATCGCGCCTGAGCTAATCGGGAAATCCGTCAGCCCGCGCGCGCGGATGCGGCAGCTAGAGGAGCGTCTCAAGCTGGTCGGCTGGCAGGGATTCGCCGGCATGGTGGTCGGCACTCTCGATATGGCGCTATGGGATGCGCGCGCGCGCGCGATGGACGTTCCTCTTGCGGTGCTGCTCGGCGGCGAAATACGCGCGCTGCCGGCCTATGACAGCTTTGGCATGCTCAATCATAAGACCGACGTGCCCTGGCTGGAGGCGTCCATCTCGAACGGATTCAAGGCGATCAAGATCAAGCTTGGCGCAGGAGACATCGAAAGCGACGTGGCCATCGTCGCCACTGTCCGGCGGACAATCGGCGACGGCGTGCGCTTGATGCTCGACTTCAATCAGTCGCAAAGCACTGTCAGCGCGGTCGAGCGCATCCGTCGGCTGCAGGATTTTGATCTGACCTGGGTGGAAGAGCCGGTTGCGGCCGAAGATTTTGTGGGCCATCGCACCGTTCGCAAGCTTGTCCGGCCCGTGCCGATTCAAACCGGGGAGAACTGGTGGTTCCCGCACGGGATGGCGAACGCCATTGCGTCCGGCGCATCCGACCTTGCGATGGTCGACATCATGAAGATCGGCGGCATTACGGGTTGGATGTCAGCGATGGCACAGGCGGAAGCGGCAGCGCTGCCTTTGTCAAACCACACTTTTGTCGAGCCGAGCGCGCATGTTATGGCCGTCTCGCCAACGGCTTCTTGGTTCGAATATCTGGACATTGCGGGCGCTGTTCTCACCGAACGACTGCTGCCGGTTGATGGCATGGTCAGCGCGCGCGGGCCGGGACTCGGGCTGGATTGGGACGAGACCGCAGTGGCGCGCTACGCCTTCTCGTGATGGCGACGTATGCCGCAGGCCTTACACATCTCTGTGGGCTCGGCTCAGTCGACGGTCAAGTATCTGGACGATGTCAAGTGAGAATTGACTTGGAGATTTCTTATGTTCACGGAAACAGAATTCATGTCCCAGTTTACTGCGCCCAACCTCGCTGAACCGGTTCCCCGGACCACTAGCAAGCCTGAACTCGGCGAAATTGTGGTTTTCACCGACAACCGCAGCGATGCGGCGAGCATTCTCGAGTGCGCCGGTCTACTTGCCGAAGAGAATGGCGCGCGTTTGATCAACTTATTCATGCAGCCCGCCCCGGCAGTGACCCCGCCGCAAACATTCGCGCGCGGCACGGGCATTCAAGACGTGATTGAAATGCATCGGTCACAACTTGAGAGTATCGAATGGCGTCAGCGGGCTCGATTCGACGACGTCGTGCGTCGTCACGGAATCCCGCGGCCGGAATGGAGATCCTTGTCTCACTGGAGCACCGAGGTCGCTGTGCAAGCCTACTACGCAGACCTCGTGGTTATTGCCCGTCCCGAGCCCGCTGACCAAGGGCAAGCCCCTTCAGGCCTCGCGGAATCGTTGGTTTTGAGTTCCGGCCGACCAATCATTCTCTTTCCGCCCAACCATACGGCATCTCGGGTCCGTCGCATTCTCATAGGCTGGAGCGCCACACGCGAGGCCATCCGGGCCGTAGTGGATGCCTTACCCCTGCTTGCTCGCGCAGAAGCTGTAGAAGTCTTGATCGTTGACTATGAGCGGCAGAGAGAGCGTCACGGTCAGAACCGAGGGGCGGACATCGCACGCCGCTTGTCCGATCTCGGCGCGCAAGTAGAGGTGCAGCGTCTGTCTTCCGAAGGGAAAGACCTAGGTCATTTGTTGCTCTCGCAGGCAGCGGCTTTTCGCGCCGATCTCCTCGTCATGGGCGCCTACGGTCACTCCACAGTGCGCGAGTGGATATTGGGTGGGGTCACGCGGACGGTCCTGTACGAGGCCCACATCCCGGTCCTGATGTCTCGATGAGTTTTGGATGATAACGAGGCAGCCCCTCTCATGACGGGCAATCCAGAAGTAATCCACTTGAACGAACAACGCGCGGTACGCGTGCCGTTTGCTATTTGAATCTAAAGAGTACGAACGAGCGTGGTGATGCATTGGTGAACTGCTTGTTATCGTTTGGAGCAGCGTTGGAGCAATCTAAATAGGCCCGAGGGTGATAAGCGCAACCAAAGCGACGACTTAGATTGAAATTACCCTAGCTTTGCAAGCAGGGGGTCACCGGTTCGATCCCGGTCACGTCCACCACCTTTTTCAGGTCATTTAGAGCGTTGACACTCGATTACATTTCTCAATAGCACGTGGTTTTCTTTTTCCGATAGTTCGCCGACGACGCGAGTGTGGAGACAGCCCTCCATTTGTTCAAAATGGTGATCACAATCGTTGCAATTTTACTGCACAGTTCGTATAATCTAACTGATGAGTTGAAGAATGGCAAAGACGCAAAAAATCGAGAGTATGGTTGTTTCTGCCTTACGTGCGCGCACGAACTTTGGCAAGCTCCTACAACGAGTCGAGAAGGAACGTCGCTCTCTGGTCATCGAGAAGCGCGGAACCCCCCGTGCAGTCCTGCTTAGCATCCGGGACTATGTACGGCTTGCGGCCCCAGAGCCAGAGGTCCTCGCGATCATCGGCGAAGAATCGAAGGCGAAAGGTACAGACGCTCTTAACTCGCAGCGGATTGACAACATCATTAGGGCTGCGCGTCACAACAAGACGAAGCGCAGATGATTCCGCTCCGGCTTGTCGTTGACACGAACATTGTCGTGTCGGCGGCACTGAAGCCCGATGGGCTGCAACGCACCGTTCTTGTGTTGGCAATTACCAAGCCAGCGCGACTTTATGTCTCGAACGCCATTCTCACTGAATATCGGGACGTGTTGTCACGTCCAGAATTCCAAATTCGAAAGGGCCTTCGGCAGCAGCTCCTCGACTTGATCAGAAAACGAGCACACCTGGTAAATCCCGCGCGGGCAGTTGAAGTAACGAACGATCCGGACGACAATATGTTCGTTGAATGTGCTGATGCTGCCCGCGCCGATTATCTGGTGACCGGAAACCTGGGGCACTTTCCGAGGTTTTGGAGGAACACCAAGGTCGTCGCCTCTCGCGAGTTCCTCAACCTAGTGGCACCGCATCTTGTCGGCTAAAGGTAATTGGATCAGAACCAACGAAGGCGGGCATCTCGGAAATCGCTAGGCTTCTTCAGACATGGCTTGGAGCATCTTTGGAGCAACCTCAGAACTTGTAGCCGGCCCACAACGCCCAGTAGTTGAGATTGCGGCCAGGTAGTGTCTCCTTCACGAAGCGTCCTGCATAAAAAATCCCGTAGTCAGCCTGAAACCAG